>Ga0214919_10004357_pt1 | contig 20750 bp, 16 predicted proteins | sample LL1503_MetaG_FD_177994 | JGI IMG/M metagenome (GOLD analysis project Ga0214919, IMG submission 177994) | Freshwater microbial communities from Lake Lanier, Atlanta, Georgia, United States - LL-1503 | ecosystem: Environmental > Aquatic > Freshwater > Lake | place: USA: Georgia | collected... | reverse complement strand
AATTTTCAGTGGATGTAGATATACGCTTGTACACAAATGACCACCTTATGGATATTCTCAATTTATATCTTGATACGCTAAAAAATATGATACAATTTACAAGTGAACCGTTTCCGGTTTTCATTATGGAAAAGAATGATGTTAATCGTTGCGTCGAGAAGGGTTTAACGAAAGACGGTATTCATATTATCATTGGAGTGCAAATGGATCATACTCTACAAGTAATTTTGCGCAAACGTATTTTGGAAGAAATCCCACATTTATGGGAAGAAGGTGGCGAAACTCCGCCTCTACCAATAACAAACACGTGGGAAAATGTGGTGGATGATACAATATGCAAAGGAACGACAAACTGGCAGCTATTCGGTTCCAGGAAACCTGCGCACCAAGCGTACGGTCTTACAAAATTTTACATGGTTACTTTTGATGAGTCGGATTCAGGGTTTTCATTCGATGAAAAGTCCACAAAAGTGGAAAAAGAATTATTGGCGGTTATTTCGGCGCAAAATAATTCGCATCCATTGTTTAACATGAAAAAAGAATTGGAAGCGGAATACAACCAGGCAAAAACAAAGCCGGTGAAAACGAAACGTAAAAGTGTAATCAAGTTTAATATCATAAGCGATGATCCTCCTACGTTGGAAGGTATAAAGAATCAGGAACAACTTGAAGTGGCTGTCAATATAATGTTATCAAGTTTTGGGGTTACAGAATACGAATTGCGCGAAATTCATGATTATACACAAATATTACCAGAAAGTTACTACGAGGATGGGTCGCATTTGAAAAATCAACAAGTTGCTTTTGCGTTAAAAGATACAGACGACCGTCTCTTTCTCTCATGGGTTATGCTGCGTTCAAAGAGCCCGTCGTTTGATTATTCTGAAATACCCAACTTATTTCATCGCTGGAACACCTATTTTAATAAAAATGGGAATAGAGTGACCAAAAGCTCAATTATTTATTGGGCAAAACACGACGCCCCTCCCGAAAAGTTTTTGGAAGTGCGAAATTCGTCATTGAATCATTATATTGACGAAACATTGACTACCAGCTCTGCGACAGATTACGACATTGCCAAAGTATTGTTGCATATGAATAAAGATATGTATTGTTGTGTAAATATTGGGATGAAAACATGGTTTGCATTTGAGAATCATCGTTGGGTGGAAGATAAGAGTATGATTATTCGCAATAAAATTTCAGAAGAGGTGCATCGTCTCTATAATGAAAAGACGCATAATCTTATGAAAGATTTATCTGATTGCGATGTGGAAGACGAAAAAAGACATACATTTCTTACGGAGCAATTAAAGAAAACGGCTAGAACTTGTGAAAAGTTAAAGAAAACGTCGGACAAGAATAATATTTTTCGGGAAGCAATGGAAATTTTCTACGATGGCAAGTTTGTCAGGAAAACCGATTCAAACAAAAACCTTGTGTGTTTCAATAATGGTGTAGTAGATATAGAGAAAAAAACATTTCGGCCTGGGATGCCAACCGATTATATTACCAAATGCACAAACAATGATTATATTGAAAACATTGGGGAATACATAGCAGCAACAGAGACAGGCGAAACCGAAGGATTAGATGGCGAAATTTTAACTTTTGTTAATGAAATCTACGAATATATGAAACAGTTATACCCGACTCCAAATTTGTGCGAGTACATGTGGAATCATCTCGCGTCATGTTTAATAGGCCAAAACATTAATCAGACGTGTAGTTTCTATATTGGTTCGGGTAGTAACGGAAAGTCGTGCATTGTTGAATTAATGTCATATGCATTTGGAGATTACAAAGGAGTGCTGCCCATTTCGGTTGTCACCGAGAAACGCGCCGGGGTCGGCGGAACTACCTCAGAGCTAATTGCTCTAAAAGGGGTTAGATATGCAGTCATGCAAGAGTCAAGCAAAGGGATGCGTATTAACGAGGGTATTTTAAAAGAATTGACCGGAGGAGACACCATCGTTGGTAGACAGCTATTTAAAGAGAGTGAAATGTTTACTCCACAATTTAGTCTAGTGGTGTGTACAAATAATTTGCCGGATGTAGATGCAAATGATGATGGAACATGGAGAAGAATAAAAACCGTTCCACATTTAGCAAAATTTGTGGACGATTTGGAAGACGAAAGATATAGTTCTTGTCCTTATAAATTCAAGAAAGACAAAAACGTAAAAGACAAACTCAAGAAATGGGCGCCTATCTTTATGAGCATGCTGGTTCACAAGGTATTTCAGACAGAAGGTCATGTTTTGGATTGCGAAGAAGTCCTTAGAGACTCAACCAAATATCGCGAAAGTCAGGATTACATGTCTCGTTTTATGAAAGAAATGATTGTTAGCGACCCCGGTAAATATATTAAAAAGCAGGAACTCCTTGAACATTTCAAAGCATGGTTTCAGGTAAATCAAGCTGGAACTGGTACAAAAATGCCAAAAGTAGCAGAGATTCATGCAGTTGTATCACTCAAATATGGGGAGCCAAAAAGGATTGAAGAATTAAAGAAGGAGGGGTGGGTGAATGTAAGAATTAATTACGATGAGAGGGATGATGCCAAAGAAATTTAAGTTATAAACCGAAAAATTATTTTAAAAATGTCATAAATAATAATAATAAAAAATTTCATAAAAGGGTACAAAAATAAAAAGATTGTAATCATTATTTTTTTATTTTTTTCCATTTTGAAGTTGTATGTAAATAAATAAGTAGTTGTTATAATGACTAATATGTAATAAAGTATATACAAAATCCTATTTACAGTTTTACCAAAATTATTCTTCTTGTATTCATAGTATATTTTACGATTTAAAGTTTCCAAATCTTGGTTTTCAAAACCTTCTTGCATTTCCCCTTTCAAAACATTTGGAGTCACACTAAAACCAAAAATATCGTTTAGTGTGTCATTTATTCTATTATTTTCAAATAATTTTTTTATCAAATTAAAATTGTCAATTTGCGTTTTCAATGAATTTATTTCAGTATTTGTTGAATTTATGGCATGAATAAAACTGGAAATATTGGTTTCCAACTCTCGCTTGCGTTTTTCTTTTTCTTGTTCATTTGTTAAATTATTATAATATCCTCTGCCATGTTTTGCGACAATTAGCGATTTATTGGCAGCTTCATAATTTGAATCGGCGTTATTCAAATTATTTTTAGCATCATTTAAATTTTTTGTTAATGATGCAACCTCCTTTTTTTTTTGACAATCTTCATCACAGTTTGAATTTTTTTGAAACTCTGAAAAAAGAGCCGATGAAGAATTCAATAAATCTTGTACATCGCATGTGGTTGGTTGAGGCATATATATTAACTATTTAAAAATTAAGAAGCATTGTTGGGTGCATTATTTTCATTGAAATACCATTTAAAATTTGTAAAAGTTGTATTGCTCCGTCTTGCTTCAGAAATTAACATGGTTACAATTATAATCAAAGCAATTGAAATAATAATACTTAATAATATAGTATATATAAAATCCGGAATAAGGCTACGGGTATGCAAAATAATACATATCATTAATAATACACTTGTTACTACTAAGATTTTCATTATACCAACATTATAATTATACTTTTGAGAAAAATAATTGTTAAACTGTATTTCTTTTAATTGCGTTGATTCGTTTATTTTCATATTGTCCAGTCTTTTTTGGTCGTCTTTATAAATATCCTGTAATAAACCCTTGGCTTCTTTTATAAAAACTTCGGCTTCTAAAGATTTAGCGATAGCTTCGCTCATATTAGAATTTGTGTTATTTGCATAGGAATATAAATTTGACAATGCCACCTGGGTTTGACTATTTATACTTTGTAGTGCTTGCAATTGATTTGCATTACTACTCGGATTATTTTGGTCTGCCCTAATTTGTCTACTAACTTGGTGTTGCATATTTTGTAATTCCGAAATAGTCGTATTTAATTCTGTATTTGTACCGTTTGTCATATTATAGAAAAACAATTTTATTTTGAATATAAATGAATAAGTCTTAATGTCATAATTATTAGAGTAATTGCCAATAATGACCAAAATATATTTCTATACCTATTTCGCTGTTGTAATTCCTGCGAATTATTATTCATTTCATCAATTGTCATGAGAGTGTTAAACCCTTCGGCATTTTGAATGTTATATTCATTTGTGTTGGATAACAACGATTTTCCTTTCATCCTTTTAATATCATTATATAAATTATTGTTCTTAGGAACTTCTTTAAAAAATTGTGTAGATGAAGTGTTCCATTGTTTTAATAAATTGTTTGTAAGAGCATCTTGTTTTAACAATTCATTTTTAACATTATTATTTTTTTCTCCAATTTGGTCTATTTGATTGTCCAGATAATTATTCCTATTTTGATAACACGATGCCCATGGAGTCATTACTTCTCCTTTTGCGTAAAAATTCCATTCAGATGTATCAATGCTATTAAAAGCATTTTCAAAAGGACATGTGCCTGTTTCATTCCTTCTTTCGGGCGGCGTTTTTTCAAAACCTTTATTAATATAGTCTTTACCATCAGAAGTAATACTCGTAGATTGGGCGGTTGACCCAATGCTACTGTAATACGTACATACGCTACTATTAATTGCAGTATTGTTATAATTATAAAAATTACACGCAGTGTTTCCGCCACAGTCAACTTGACATTGTTTTTGAGAAATATTGTTGACACTACTGATACTAGTTCCCGAAGTTATTTGTCCATTTAATGATTTAAATTGAGGCATCATATTTTCAGGGTATGGGTGAAGTTTCAAATTATCATCTACATAACCCATTTTTCCAAAATTATCCAAATAAGCTTTTGATTTTATTACATTAACAGCGTACATTTGCGATAGTTCTTTTCCATCCAAAGTGACTGCGTTTGGAGCAAAACTATTTAACGGAATATTATTTGTACCCATTTTTGTAGAAGAATTGCAACTTGGCGAAGAAGCAATATAATTAATTGTTAAATATCCGGTCTCGCTCATTTTTACATAACAATTTCCTGAAGGCGATGGCACCGTTTTTCCGGGTTGAAGAGTTCCTCCATTATATAATACATTATAGGCTATTCCATTAAATGAATCATTTGCTGAAATGGTTGTTCCCCATCCATTTCCTGTAATGGTATCCATTATTTTTGCAACGGAATAATCGGGAGTTAAATTTCCTACTATATTTGGAACACCTGCCAATTGAAACTGAACAGTTGTACCGTTAGAGCCATAAAACCCTGACAATATAGCCACTTCGCCATTGTCAAATACGGCTAATCCTCCAAAACAATTCCAAAAATTTTCGGAACAATCAAATTGTATTTTTCCACCATTTGCTTCTGCGGGCGTTGAAGCCATAATAGTTGATGTATTTTTTCCACATGTGTATGATACATCAAAACTTTTTGAATTGCACGGTGAACATGTATCAGGTCCACCAACAATTCCTTGAGAAGTATATTCTGACCAAACTGTATAAGAAGGGGTCAATGAGTTCCATACATCATCGCCATATTCCCCCTTCATATAATTTTGAACAATGTCACTATAATTTCCGGGCTGCGAAGTTCCAGCGCACCCATTATAACTAGCACAATTACTTCCACTTGTTGCTACTATACTAGAAACATCAAGCCCGCCTCCCGAAAAACACGCGGAATCATAATTTGATGGAACCCATTGAGCATATATTGTATTTCCATCTGTCAAAGACCAAATTCCGGAATTAGACGATTCTAATTTAATGGTTACACCGTTTGATTTGTTAAAATTATATTCAGTATCAGAAATATCATCGGCTGCATTAGAAAGAGCAAATAATCTTGTTAATATACCAACAATATTTGTAGTAGAGTTATTAGAATAAGAAGAATCTTTATTTGAACACGTGGTTAAGTTTATATTTCGCGTATCTGTATAAACAGGGACAGAATTTCCAAATTGTGTAGGTATTTTTTTAGAAGCATAACATATACCAGTTGTCTGAGGTGTTCCATAATAGCTTTTTACAGACGCGGCGCGTGTAGCACCATAAATTTCAGCGTAATCTCCCATAATGCCACTATTCCCAACTCCTTCTAAAATTAATAAATTTAGAGCATCTACATTTAACGAAAAACTATTATAACCTTTGGTTTCCGCTAAAACTTTGCATTCATCAAGAGTTGTGCCGGCCCCAATTTCTTCAAAAGATGTATCTTCGTTAGAAGATATACATCCTGCATACTCTGTAACAATAGGAGACTTTTTATCTACATAAACATTGTATCCTGCATTTCCACACGACTGTCCTACATTCATTCCGTTAATTTCTTGATATGTCATAGGGTCGCCTATTGACATATATGGATTTTCTTGGCGAAATGTTTCATTTGTTGGGTCATATGGTATACTTCCTACTGTAGTTGGACATCCATTAAACCCACTAGTAGCAACAAGTGTTTCTGTATTTGGAAATTGTTTAGAAACCCCCCTATTAGTTATATAATATTCATTTCCGGTGGTTTCACTCTTGACAATTGTTCCTAAAACACTGCCTGTATATCCTGTATTTAACGCCGTATCAATAAACCCTTTTGTATTACTAATGGTTTGTGTTTGATTGTTTATAGAAGTATTTGTATTTTGTATATTATTGTATAAATCATTTAACTGATTTTCTTCCATTTCAAAATGTTCAAAATTTGACATACTAAATTAAAATATTATAATCTATAAATTAATGCAAATATAAAAGACCCTATTACTAAAATTCCAATAGAGATAGTATATTTTTCTTTATAGAAAAGCCCGAGAACAATTACCATAAACAGAATCATTAAAAGAATCATGAATAAAACAGGTTTAAGCATTTTTAAAATACTTATTATAATAACAAAAATGAAAAACACACAGACATATGAAAATGATTTCACTGGATTGGGAAATAAATAAAAAATAATAGACAATACAAATAAAAGGACTAAAAACCATAATCTAAAAACCAAGTTTTCAGATTGCAATTTATCATAAGATATATTGTATTGTTCATTAATTAAATTATATTTTTTTCCGAAGATTTCCAACTGTTTTTTCTGAAACGACACTTTTTCAAAAAAAGTTGTATAATTGGTTGAATTATTCATTTCAGACATTAAGTTTGCGTACTGGGAAGCGATTTCTTTGTCTTCATTATCAATCAAACTTTGAATCTTATCCGAAATATCCGTAAGTTTTTCTTCATAATATGGAATAACTGGAATATATGCCACTGTCTTTAACCCGGTATTAAATTTCCAGCTCGGCGTTTGACCTTTCCCTGCTGGATATAAATTGCAATTTGGATTATTTGTTGCCGACCATATTTGCGCCGAACCCTTGCACCCATATGGATTTAACGAACCAGTGCAACCCGTATCAGGTTGAAATGTGTCTGTAACTTCTCCAAAATAATAACTATAATTATCCGTTACTTCTGTATGGGGTGTTTTTTTTGTTTCCCATGGCCACATACCCTTGCTATAAGTGTAATATGTTTTATCAGTGACTGTATCCTTTTCTCCGATTGCATAACTACTATAATTGTTATTTATCGCATAATCTTCTGCGGCGTTTTCTATACCTGCAAGAGATTGGGTTTTTGGATTCGTTAAATCGGATTCAGTCATAAAATAATTTCCTGTTGGTTGATAATCTGGAAGATAAATCATGCCACCGGCGTAACCTCCCGTTGTACCTGTATTCTTCTCCAACGCTGATAAACATCTCTGTGGGATTGATTGAAAAGACGACACTGGAGTTGCTCCATTAGTAAAAGTTGCATTTTGTATAGACAAGTATTCTTTGCCCTCTCTTATATCTTTGTCCATTTGGGACGCCGTTTCAATATATTCATTAATCAGAATTTTTAATTCCTCGTGTATTTTCATATATATAATCCTTTATTTTTTTGTTTTTACTTTCTTTGATGCATTTTTCTGTATATTTAAACCAAAATAATTTCATGTCTTTTTTCATCTCATCTGTCAGTTTTATTTTGGATATCATTGTTTTATAATATATGTTTCTTTAAACTTTATTTTTGTAAAGATGGTAAAAAAAATAACATATTAAAATATTCCCAATAATCATTTGTATTCTATCATACATGTTTGCTTTCTCAATCGTTAAAGTTTCGTTATACATTACATTGGAAGTATTTGATTCTGGTTTAGTTTGAATTTGGCTATTCTCAGTTAGAAACTTGTATTTTTTGATACAACTCACCACTTTATTTGAAAATTCCTGAATATTATTATTTATCAAATCTAAAAGGCTTATATATTCATTAGCAAACTTTAAATTTTCAAATTCCTTGGTATTTGGGTCTGTATTCAATAAATTCGCCGTTTTTACTTGAAAATCTATGTTTATATTTTTCACTTGTTCGTACAAATCATCTACAATCCCATTAAATTCGCAGTTTGTTCCCATAACTTATAACAATTTTAATTATTAACACATAAACGATAATAATGGGATATAATAGATGTTTTGCTCGGACGAATTATTCTGCAAATATCTCCAGGACGCATACCAATGCTAATAGCAACCGGGTCAAACCTTGAAATCTCTGGTAATAATGATTTGTTTTTTAATTTGTATTTTGACAGTATTTCAACAACTTCTTTTTCAGACATAATCTCGTGCTTTGGTACTATATCATGATCCAATATGTTGAACTGCAGGCGTTTAACGCTCATTAAAATGATAAACACCGACTCTTCCTCCCAAAGCTGTTTCGCAAACTCTTTAATAGTATCATTGCTATCTTCCATCGTTATGAAAATAACAGAATCATTATTCGTTATCGTCTCGTTCAGCAGTAAATCGTCCACCAATTCTCGTATGTTATTTGGCCTGAACATCTTTCCCATGAAATATCGTACGTAAACTCGTCTGGTTACATCAAACTCGTCTCCCGGGTTTGTCTCAAGAATCATGTCTAGTCCCAAATTTGTGTGCATAATGTTTACCTCATTTATTCCAAATTCGTCATAAGACTCTGTATTGTACCCTTGCTCGTTTAACAGAGCCAATAATGTTTTCCTAGAATTATAGATTGAAGTAATTAAACTACTGATATTTTGCGACATACTATATATTGTATTCCAATTTTTAAATTATTTCAATTTTATATTTTCACTACTTTTACATTTGAATCTATCTCTGTTTTTGGTTCTTCTTTTTCTTCCTTTTCTTTTATATTTCCTCCTTTTACCATTTTATATACTTCGGATAACACGCGTTCAATTCGTTGGGGGGTCTCTTTGGCTAAAAGTAAATGGGTGTTCACAGACATTTCATCATAAATAGGTTTGTAATGTGGTACTTTTTTTAATATATATTTTAATTTTGAATCGTCGACATCATCATAATCTGTTTTTGAAATTTCTGGTATTTTAACATTAATCCCTGCTGCTCCGTCGGAAAAAACAATTTTATTTTCAAGGTTTACCGGAGTGTCAGGTGGAGAAAAATCGGGAGTATGAGTAACCGGGCTTTTATGAGATTCAGAAAATCTTGAACTTGAGCTTTCGGACCTAGGAGAATGGTTAACTTCAAACGACGAAGGGGACATCCTTCTGTATTTTTCATAAATTTCATTTTTTATTCTTTGATATGGATGATTACCAGAAGTTCCTATTTCCACTCTCCTTTGAGTTTGTTTAAGTTTTTCATTCAAATCGGCCAAATATTCTTTTACAAAATTTTCAATAATTTCTGTCTTGGTGCGATAATTGTTGTTTAGTTTTAAAATATTATTTGAATAATTCATACTTTCAATATGGTCAATATTTTCTTCTGTAATAACTCTCAATTGAACATTCATCGTTTGTAATTCTTGAATTAAAAGTTTAAAGGCATACGGTATCTTTAAGATGCTAAATGACCTTCCAAATTTTGAAATATTATTTATTCTTAAATCACCTATAACTGACCCTGTAAATTTAATAGGACCATCGGCATATGGGCTCAAAAAAATATTTTGGGATTTATTATAAATAGCAATCATTCCCGTTTGGTTACAGACAGCCATATAATATTCATCTCCTCTTTTCAAAAAAGAATCGGATAAAAATCCCATTGCCCCATGTGCCAAAACACCATCTCGTTCCATCTCTCCAATTCGTAGTCCTCCGTCATTTGCCCTCCCTTGAACAGTCTGTCTTGTCATAGATGTTCTAGGTCCTAGCGACCTATAATTAATCTTATCCTTTACCATATGTTTCAATCTGGAATAATAAGTGGGTCCAATAAATATTTCGCTTTTCATCTGTTCGCCTGTAAAACCATTATATAATATTTGGTTACCGGAAGAATGGTACCCGTATACAGGTAAACATTTTTTGTAATATTCAATATTAGACCCTTTCATATTAAAAGCAGTAGAGTCTCCAAAACACCCAAGGGTAACACATAGTTTACCAAATAAAGATTCTAAAAGTTGCCCAATTGTCATTCTACTTGGGATAGCATGTGGATTAATAATCAAATCTGGTTTTATTCCGTCATCCGTAAAAGGCATATCGGATTCTTTAATGATTATGCCAATAGTCCCTTTTTGACCTGCTCGACTTGCCATTTTATCTCCAACGGCAGGTATTCTCTCTTCGCGAATGCGTATTTTTGCAACACGAAACCCTTCTTCCGAATCGGTAACAAATGATTTATCTACATAACCTACTTGACCCTTTTTAGGAAAAACACTGGAATCATATAAATTCATTGTGTCTGCGATAGTTGTCACCTTTCCAATTAATGCAATTTTATCATTTAATAATGTGTTTTCTTCTATTAAACCATTTTTATCCAATTTATCATAAAAGAATTCAGGTTTTGTGTTTAAAACATCCTTGTCTTGAATGTTTGTAAAAAAGGAGTTTGTTTGACTTCCTTTTACTTGTGAACTCTCCTCCCTAGATTCATACGATGAATAGTATGTCGTATTAAATAAGCCCCGGTGGATAGCCCCTTCATTGATAAGGATAGCATCTTCTACGTTGTATCCATTATAACACATGATTGCACAAATCACGTTATTTCCATAAGGTTGTTCTTCCTTATTTATTAATTCCAAATATTTAGGTTTAATAAGAGGGGTGTGGCCATAATTTAAAACAACACCCGTTTTATCAATCCTCATTAAATAATTGCTGTGGTATATAGAAACGGCTTGTTTGCCATGCGCACATGAAAATGCATTTCTAGGATATGGGTTATTTTCGGGATAAATAACTTGATTCCCCATCACACCAAATAATAAAGATGGATGAATTTCTACATTTGTATGATTGGCCACTTCTTTCCTATCATTTGCAATAAATAAATATTCTTCTTCGGAAACATCAATGTAATCCAAAACAGCCCTATTTTCTTCCAATGTTCTTTCAATATGCGTTCCTTCTAAAAAGTCTTTGATATCATATATAAAATTATTTTTGTAATGATAACCATCTGGTTTTTTCAAAAATCCCGACACCATGCTTTCCCACGAGTATTCGCTTGATAAAATATGTTCGCAAACTTGTTTACTTCTTACCGAACTTATTCGTTTATTTACTTCATCAATATAATAAATGGGGCGATAGAGTCTTCCCTCGTCTGTAAAAATAAATACAGAGTTTTTATAATCAAACGAACAACTTAGAAAAAGAGGAAGAATTCCATTCCTTTTATACAATTTTATCTTTCTCACTAATTCTATTGGTTCTTTTACAATTCCTATCCAACGCCCATTTACAAAAACTTTTGGGTGATTCAGGTCATCGCTATTTTCTATAGGAATTACTTTTTCAGAGTCTCCGTACAACCATTCAATAATTTTCTTGGAAGAAAATCCAGTACTAATATACGTCATAATGGATAGATGTTTATGAAGACCAATATTTCCACCATCAGGTGAATCTAAAGGGTCAATATATCCCCATTGACTATTGTGTAATAATCGTGGACCAACCACTTTCGCACTAGCTTCCAATGGCAAATTTAATTTTCTTAAATGAGATAAAAAAGAATTATAAGTAAGACGATTTAAATCTTGGATAACACCAATACGTTTTGTATGAACTTCACTCCCCCAATCTCCTTTAAAAGCTCGCTTGAACCCGTCTTCTACAACACGTTGTTTAAATATATTATGTACATTATCTTCTATTAAATTTGTAAATTTTTCATCCTTAAATTCCACTGTTTCATAGTAATAAGAGCGGTCAATATTTAAAAAAATTTTGTGTTTTTGAATATTATAGTACTCTACAAACAACTCTTTAATAAGAGTTCCCGACATTTCAACTCTTTTGTATTTAAAATTATCCCTGTCAGTAGATTTTTTTTGATTCGTGAAAACCAATAAAAGTTCTTTGACCATATATCCCAAAAAATATGCTTTATCCTTAAAATTTAATTCGCCAACATGTGGTAAAAAATAATTCATAAGTATTTCAATTACACTGGATACTCCTCCGCGTTTTGTAAATAATGCAATAAAACAAAGAGCTTCTTCTTGTGAAAATATTTTATTGGCGTCATGAATAGAAGGAACAAATAAATCAACCATTGAGTCGGTGCTTGTTAAAAGACACGTTTCAATAATAGATTTGTCCGAAATAACACCCAATGCCCGCATCACGATAAAAAGGGGGATGGGTTTTCTTACATTTGGAATACTTACTACGATATTATTATTTGAAAGTTTTGTATTGGGTGCGAGAATTCTGACAGAAGTCGTCCTTTTTGGCTTTGATGAATCTTCTGAAACAGAACGAATATTAGCTACATGAGAATAAATACTATCATTTACTTCACTAACATATAACATGTTATCTGCAAATTTCTCCTGCGAAACAATAACCTTTTCTTTTCCATCAATAATAAAATAACCACCGTAATCATTTCTACATTCTCCTAAATTAAAACGCAAATCTCTCGTCATCCCTTTTAAAATACAAAGGTCAGAGTGCAACATAATTGGAAATTTCCCTAGAAATATTTGAGGAAGAATGACGGTTGATTTAATATTTTCCCCGTTGACATAATAATCATAATCAACTTCTACATCATAATGGATAGAAAACCCATAAGTCAAATTACGCAACCTTGCTTCGTTTGGATACATAAAATGACTATATGTTTCCGGTGTACGCTCGTCAACTTCGTCATATAATATGGGTTTCCCGAAATAAATAAGTTTTCCATCTCTTCCTCCTAAATAAACATTAATTTTATTTTGTGTTTTTCCTTCTACTTCTTTCTCTGCAAATCGGATTGGGTTATTATCTTTAAAGATATCAAATATTTCTTTGGTAAAAAAATGATTATACGAATCAAGATGATGGGATACAAGATTATATGTGTCATGCTTAAAATATTTTTGTATTAATTCCCATGATATTTTTTCTAGTGTATTGGAAGCCTTTTCTTTTTCCAAATCCTTGTCACTTTTTTCTTCCATTATATTTGTTTGATAATTATATTTATATTTATTTTCATGCAATCATTTTTAATTTTATTGCTGGATGCGAATAATAATTCAATAATTGAAAATCGGATGCTTTATAATCATTAATATTTTCATAATGATTGGAAATTAACAATAATGGAGAAGGATAATGCTCGCGTTCATTTTGCATTGTTAATCCTTCTATATGTTCTTTGTATATATGAGCATTTCCAACCATATAAATAAATTCATCTGCCTCAAGACCACAATGGTGTGCTAGCAAGTTTGTTAATATGGAATATGATGTAATGTTATACGGCATTCCCAAACCAACATCTGCGCTTCTTTGATATAAAATACAGGAAAGTCTATCCGGTTCAATAATTTCTGAACCATGTTTTAAATCTAGTATATTACCCTTTACTACATTAAATTGAATCATTATGTGACATGGTGGAAGCGCCATTTCATCTAATTGTGCGGGATTCCATGCACTCATTACAAGACGGCGTGAAAATCTTTTGGAAGGGTCTTTTAGTGCATCAATAATATTTTGTAATTGGTCAACTCCCTTTCCCGAATAATCTGCGTGACAATCTGTATAAGGCGCATTAAAATGGCGCCATTGGTGACCATAAATAGGCCCCAAATCATTTTCTGAATAAAGGCCTCTAGAAGATAACTCTTGTGCATTTGCATCCCAAATATGTACCCCCTTGTCATTTAATATTTTGTTGTCTGTTTTTCCACTTATAAACCATAAAAGTTCTTCCAAAATATTATGAAATGAAATTTTTTTGGTAGTTAACATTGGAAGTCTATCCAGAGAAAAACGCATTGTTTCCCCAAAAACCGAAAGTGTTTCGCCATTCCTTCCATTTTCATTCACTCCGTTTTCTAAAATTTTAGAAACTAAATTTGAATACTGCTCCATTATGTTTATATTTCTAAATAATTTTTAAACCTTTTGCAAAGGTGTAAAAATTATTTGCTAACAACTTAATAGAAAGACTGACCTAAACCTTGACTACGACCTAAGCCTTGTCCCTGACCTTGTGATTGGCCATATGCTTTTCCATAAGCACTTCCGTAAGCACTTCCGTATCCTAGAGATTTACCATAACTTTGGGACCTACCTCGCCCCTGACCCTGGCCTTGGCCTTGACCCTGGCCTTGGGCCTGAGATTGTCCAAAAGGCCACCATCCTCTACTTCTACGCGCCCTAGACCTTCTGTACCTCTTTTGGTAGGTTTTTGAGTGGGATTTTGCGTGTTTTGAATGTTTTCTTGATCTACCTCCGAACATTTATAATTATACAAAAGAAAAAAATATTTTTAATTACCATAATTTATTTGTATCTGGCCAAAACATTTTGTCTCCTTTTTTAATATCAAAAATATATTTAAATAATCCAACTCTTGATAGTGGACAATTCGCCCTATACTTGTTTAATGGATGGGGATTTGTAATTAATAACATTGGAATTGCTTGTTTGTATATATTTTGCCTATTTTGTTGAGCGAAATATGCGAAAAATAAACGTAGCTTTAAAATGTCTACTTGCAATATTTCGTTATTTGTAATTAAATTATTTCTTAAATATTCTTCTAAAATAAATAACCCCGAAATGTCCGCCAAATCTTCTCCCGCAGAATTTGTTGCATCCCATATAATTCCATCATACTTTGCAACCACTTCATATTGATGAATAACATCATTTACGAATTTGTCAAAAATCTTTTTATCACTTGGTGTCCACCAATTATTCAGGTTTCCTTTATAATCAAATTTGCTTCCGTTGTTATCCAAACTATGAGACATTTCATGACATACCGTATAACCAACAGTTGATAAATTATATTCAAGAGATTCATGTAATTTTACAAACGGGTCTTGTAATATTCCTAAAGGAATGAAAATGGCATTTTCCGTTGGAATATAATACGCATTCACAATATAGTTTTGATTTCCCCCAAACTTTGGAGGGTAACTCTGCCAATCTATATTCCTATTGTCTTGAATAAAAGGTTTATTTGTGTATCCAATTAATTTATTAATATAATAGCTATTTTGAAGCATCAAGTTATTCCACGCATCATTATTATAATTTAAATTTGGGTCGGGCATTAATTTTTTAATTGTCCCTATATCAAATTGCAGATGATTTATTTTTTTTAGCGCTTGCATTTTACTCGGCGGCGAAAGCCATTTATTTCTTTTTACCATATGTATAAAAGTAGAATGTAATTCATTTAACAGTTTAGTAACAAACCGGATAACATTTTCATCACGAAAATTTTTTGAGAATTCATTTGACAAATAAGTATTGTAACACATACTTAGTCCTAAAAATCCTCGTATGTAATCTGGAAATGGTTCTACTACACCGGAAATAAATTTTCCATTAAAATTATAATCAATCACAGAAAGAGATTTACTAAACTTTATCATTTGTTTCAGGCAAATGTAAAACCAATAACTATGCCATTTAGGGGTATTCCAATCTTTCATTAATTTCATTACATTGGCAAGATAATTTACAGAAGTAGTAATAAAATAATCTGGTGTGCTTGAAAATCCCATCATTTTTGTAAAAACATCCCAGTCAAACCCAAACTGTTTGGCGGTCTGTAAATTTATCTTGTTATATTGTTCTTCCGATTCTCTTAAATTTCCATTAAAACAACCTAGTAAATCTATTTCACATTGGAATACATCCTCGGATTTTAATGGTATCCCACATTTCTGAAACATTTGGCTAATATATGTATGATAACCTGTATATAATTTTTGTTGATAGTCGTGTTTTTTTTTATCCGAAGGAGGAATAGGGGAATAATATGCATAATCAAAAAAAGTTAAATTTGCGGGATAAATATTATTGCAATAATATTTTGAATTTTTTAGATTCATTGTCATTACCCAAGATATTGGAAATGCGCTTGAAAACAATGGATTTTTATGTATAAATGTCATCAACTCGTAAAAATTGTTTCTAGCAAAAATAGATTTTAATGTTCGCGAAAGCGTCTGTATATGTGAAACCATGTGAGACGATTGTATGTTTTTAAATGATTCAAAAACTAATTTTTGTTTGTGATTCATTTTTAATACCTTTAATAAAGAATTGACAGTATCTTCCTGAATAATGCGAATATCATCCTGTTTTACATAAAATGTTTTCTTTTTCTTAACATTCGCCTGCATGTTTTCCAACCAATCTTCGTTAATGAAACTATAAAAATCATCCTTTACATTATATTTCATTTTTGCAGCCCGGTTCTTTAATAAACTGATAAGTTCGCTATCAATGTTTTTTCCCGAAACCTTTAAAATATCATTTTCTTCTTTTGGGTTAAATTCCGGAACTTTTACAAAATCCAATATATCAATTTTGGAGGAATTATTGCGAATTGCGTTGTAATAATTCTTCCGTGTTTTTGGCATATAATAATTAAATATTTTAATTTGCATCCAATGCAACCATTGCCGTTGCAAGTGCATCAGCCGATGCAGTTTCTGACCCTTTATTTACAATTGATGGATTAACAATAGGTATGGGCGTATTTTGTTTTTGAATAGCTTGGCTAATTTTAGCTTGAGATGCATTATGTGTATTATGCGCGGGGCTATTTCTAAACATTAAACTATATAGAGTAACCTTATCATCATTTTTTACATCAAAATAAATAGGGGTATTATTATCAAAACTATATTTAACACTTCCATTAAATTTTATTTGTTTCATTTCTATTTTACAATATGTAAAATATGTTAATATAGCACTTCCAATATCTTTATCATCCAATTCTTCCGCTTCGCCATTACTATTGTATTTATGTATTATATATTTATTATCGTACTTTACAACATCATCATCCAATTCAAAATTTATACTTTCTGTTTTTAGAATATCCTTTAAATCTCTTAAAAAGTCAATTTTATCCATATTTACATTTTCATTGACATTATTGTAAAGTTCTTCAATAAAAGTTTTTGAATCGCTTGGGGGTTCTGGTGGTTTTTGTGCAACTGTGGGGGTAGAACCTGGTGTTGTAGTAGAACCAGGTATTGTAGTTGTAGAACCTGGTGTTGTTGTAGTAGAACCTGGTGTTGTAGAACCTGTTGTAGTAGAACCTGTTGTTGTTGTAGTAGAACCTGTTGTTGTTGTAGTAGAACCTGTTGTTGTAGTTGTAGAACCTGTTGTTGTAGTTGTAGAACCCGGTATTGTAGTTGTAGAACCTGGTGTTGTAGTAGAACCTGGTGTTGTTGTAGAACCTGGTATTGTAGTCGGTTTAATAGAAGCGTCGCTCATGGCCAAAGAAATCGCAGCCAAATCATCCATATCCATTAAAATAATTGTAAACTTTAATATAATTTCAAGTATCTAATGCAACCATTGATAATGCCAATGCTTCGTCTGAAGTCTGACCTTGATTAGAAATTGGTGCGACTGGTGAGACTCCAGGATTTATTGCTATTTTTGAATATTTTTTTAATTTCATTGTATAATTATTTGCCCCGGCTTTAAATAAAATGGGTTTGTCGTCACTTATATGTCCTTTTATTTGAATATTTAATATTTTATCATCCACTGTCGTCTTAATTTTTACTTGAGAATATTCATAATAAGTTAAGATTGCATCCCCAATTATTTTGTCAGTAATTTCGTTATCATTTTCGTCATTGATTAAATAATCACTGTCTTTATAGTACTTGACTTCCTTTATTGTAAAAGTATTTGTTTTATGGATGAATATTTTTTTTAATACATCAATTATTTTATCTCTCGTATTCTTTTTACTTGGGTCAAACGCCTTTAGGATTTTAATAAGCGATTGTTTAAAATCGGAAGTAGATGCTATAACCCCTGTATCTAATTTTGGTTGCATTTGAGTCGTTCCAGTTGTTGTTCCAGTTGTTGTACCAGTTGTACCAGTTGTCCCAGTTGTACCAGTTGCCCCAGTTGTACCAGTTGTACCAGTTGTACCAGTTGTACCAGTTGTACCAGTTGTGGGTTCTGACTTTTCCATTGCCAAAGCAATTGTGGCTAAATCGGAATCTTCCATAATATTACATTTTAATTATCTTTAAACCCTTGAAGATTTAAAATGGGACAAATTATGAGTAAGTTTTTTCTATTTTTATTATAGAAATGACACATAAAAGCGAAGATTATAAAATTTCGGCAGTTAAATATTATTTGAAAAATAAAGATAATATTAGAAAAACATGTAAAATATTTGATGTGAATGGTGCAACAAATATTTATAAGATTGCTTATAATGCGATAAATAATAAAGAAAGACCAAATTATTTATCAAGAATCAATCGTTCCTGTAATTTATCAGGTAGTTTAGACGAACTACCAAAACCAAAATTTACACGCTTTGTGAAGGGCAAACCTTGTTAATTTTTAATGGGATTTTTGTCCCATTTTAAATCTTCAAGGGTGTAAACCATTCATCCAAATTTCCCTTGGGTTTATATGAATCAATGGGGGTAAACATTTTTTTAGGTTTTTCTTTAATATTTACTGCATTTTGAGTTATTTGTAAAACAGGTTTTTCTTCTATACGTTTTCCATACTCGTCTAATTCAACTCCAGTCTTTTTTTTAATTTCATCGCGAACATATTTTGGTACCCAATGATTCCATGATATGTGCAATGTATTTGGATGATAATAAAATACTTGAAATCCATTTGTTTTTAATTTATCTAAAACATATGTTATACATCCGGTTTGGTCAAAATGAGTAACCCCTAAAATTATTTCGGGGACAACAAACCAGCAATATTTGTCATTTGTTTTCTTTGACGTTAACTTAATACGAACATGAATTCTATTTAAAATTTTGTTGAACAATTCCAACTTCTGAACATCATTTGTTCTTTTCCTTTCATACAAGTCATCAATATTCAACTTTTCTGAAAATTCATCAATTTCGTTGTCAATATTAAAAATGGTTGTCATTATTATAATAAATAAAAAATAATCGCAATTTAAAAATATTTTTTAAAACAATGATTAAACATATTGTCATTGCTGGCGGAGGTACATTAACATTAAGATGTTTAGGCTCATTGCAATATCTACTAGAAAATTCTATCATAAGTTATGATAATATTGAATCTATATATGGGACATCTGCCGGAGCTATTATGGGTGTATGTTTATCCTTAAAGATGGATATTCATCTTATTGTAAATTATTTTGTAAATCGTCCATGGGAAGATTTGTATGAAGTTACGCCTACACATATTTATAATTTATATTCTAAAAAGGGTATTTTTGATAAAGAGTGTATATTAAAATTAGTGGAACCTCTATTGGAATTTAACAATATACCGTTGGATATTACATTGGAAGATTTTTATAAAAAAACAAATATAGATATACACATGTTCTCCATTGAACTGACCGGTATGGAAATAGTTGATATTTCACATTCTACTTTTCCAGATTTATTATTAATAGACGCAATTTACATGACATCTTGTCTTCCTTTTGTTTTTGAGCCATTTTTATATAATAATACATATTATGTAGATGCTGGAAGTATTTTAAATTATCCATTGACTCCTTGTATAGAAAATTTAAAAAAAAAGGGAGGCTTTAATGAATTTGAAATTCTTGGTTTAGCAACTATTAAAGAAAAAGAAGAAATCCTAACATGTACTGAAAAAATAACTGAAAGTAATTTGGTTGCTTATTCTCTGTTTATTCTCTTGAAATTATTTAAAAAGACAAATCAAATAACAAAGCCGACAAATGTAATAAATACAATAACGTATTATACCGACGAAAATGTATTTTCAAGTTTATTTGAATCTATATCTTCGCCTGAAAAAAGGGAACAATATATTCAAGAAGGAAAAAACGCAGCAGAATCGTTTTCAATTCAAAGCGGTATTGACGAACTGAGTTAAATTTTGTTTGGATGGTTTTGCGTCAAAATCAAAAACTTTATTTTTTGCAACCAACTTAATGGTTGGATATCCCTCTACTTTATATTTTTCCATCATGCTTTCGCTTTCAGGGGTTTCTTTAGTGCAATTGATTTCGTTGAATGTTATTTTAAATCCATTGACTTCTTTTGTTTTATATTCTTCTTTAAATGAATTCCATTCAGGTTTAGCTGATGTGCAATGAGGACACCAGTCTGTGTAAAAAAGTAAAAGTTCAGCTTGTTTTGCAGTCGTATTGTCTGTGTTTGTAGTTTGTTTTGCTCGTTTAGTATAATATCGGTAAACATTAAAGGCGACGACAAATAAAATAATTACAAATAACAAAATT
>Ga0214919_10004356_pt1 | contig 20755 bp, 20 predicted proteins | sample LL1503_MetaG_FD_177994 | JGI IMG/M metagenome (GOLD analysis project Ga0214919, IMG submission 177994) | Freshwater microbial communities from Lake Lanier, Atlanta, Georgia, United States - LL-1503 | ecosystem: Environmental > Aquatic > Freshwater > Lake | place: USA: Georgia | collected... | reverse complement strand
TAGGAACTGGTACTACTTTTAAAGAAGTATCTAAAGGCGTAATTGAAAATTTAGAAATTGAATTACCTGAAAATATAAATGATCAGCAAAAAATCGCCTCCGTTCTTTCCTCCTTAGATTCTAAAATCGAACTAAACAACCGCATTAATGCTGAGTTAGAGGCCATGGCAAAAACGCTATACGATTATTGGTTTGTACAGTTTGAGTTTCCCGTTTATAACCAAGATGGCACCCTGAGCGGAGCCGAAGGGTACAAAACTACTGGCGGTACTTTGGTATGGAATGAGGAGTTGAAAAGGGAGATTCCTGAGGGATGGGAAGTTGGAACATTGTTAGATATTGCAAATTATGAAAATGGATTGCCTTGTCAGAAATTCCGACCAAATGGAGCAGGGTTTTTGAGGGTTATTAAGATTCGAGAAATGAACGAAGGTTTTTCTTCTAACACAGAATTAGTAAGAACTGACATTCCTGCGAAAGCAATTATTGAAAATGGAGATGTTTTATTCTCTTGGTCAGCGTCTTTAGACGTAAAAATATGGACTGGTGGAAAAGGTGCATTAAATCAACATATATTTAAGGTCACTTCAAACAATTATCCAAAATCTTTTTACTTCTATCAATTACTAAATTATTTACAGCATTTTAAGATGATGGCTGAAAATCGTAAAACGACAATGGGACATATTACACAAGAGCATTTAAAGCAAAGCAGGATTGCAATACCACCAATTCAATTTACTCTTAATCTAGAAAAAATAATAGCACCACTATTTTCAAAGAAAGTAATTAATGAAATCGAAAATCAAAAACTCACCGACCTGCGAGATTGGCTATTGCCAATGTTGATGAATGGACAGGTGAAGGTTAATTAAAATAAATTTTCAGTTTTGTATGGAAGAAGAAGAAAATAAACTTGAACTTTATTCTAAATTGTCTTCGGCCAGATTGACAATAAAGAAATTGAAACGCGAGTTAGAGAGCGTTAAAGTAAACTGGTCGTTGTTTATATTTGGCCTCATTGAAAAAGAACTTTATAATTTCGATATTAAGTTAAATTCATATCCAATTAAGATTAAAGCAAGTTACTCTAATAAACCTGTTTTGTATGAGGTAAATGTTAATGATATTGTCGCAATAGTTTCTGATCAAAGAAATAAAAATGTTTACCTGGTTAAGGAATTGAAAAACATTGAAGGTAAACTTCATAAAACAAATAAAATCACTGTAAATCGAAACAACTTGACACTCAAAAAGCTATGCAGTGAAATTGATAGTTTGCAATTTCATCTAGTTCAAGTATCAAAAAATGTATGCATTAATTTAAAATATTATAGCACAGATTGGAAAAAAGTTTATTTGGACAACTCTATTAATAATTTTTATAAGTTAAAGAAGATCACAATAGGAAAACCCTATCTAATCAACTACAGGCTTAAACATAAAAACTTTCAGGAAACTATTTCATTACATAGTTTGATGTCTCAGTACAAAGAAAAGCAGCAGAAACTCATTTGAATTAACTTGCGTCCATTGCGGATGCCGAAAAGCAAATAGAGTAGGCTTAACATATAATCTCAATAATTATGGGAAAAAGCAGCGGATTGGTTAATGCACCAAGCACAACTGGAGGTAAATCAGGCGGCGGAAGAGGAAATAAATAATCTTCCTAATTAAGCCACACCAAAACGGTGTGGCTTTTTTGTTTACAATAAATAGCTGAGGCCTAAATATCCTATCTTATTCAGGGTTCTTTATTTTTGGCCCAAATTTTTTAATATTTTCATTGATAACTACTTTAGCACCGCGATAAAATAAATAGCCTAAAACTAATCCACCTATTACATGCCATGGCTTTAATTTAAAAGGCACTTGCGGTTTCGGAACTGTATTTAACGGTGAGCCAAAAAGCTCTTGTATTTTATTATAGTCTAGCATTGTATGATGTTTTAAGTTATTTTTTTGATTAATACTTGCGAAAATTCTACACGAAACAGCCTGTAATTTCCTATTTGAATAAAATGGGAGTTGTAGCTTTTATCTATATTATGTAAAATAATCGTTCGGTTTTTTGATATTGTATTTCGGGGATTAATGGAAGTTTATAAAGTTATTGGATTTTGAAAGATATTTTAAATAAAAAATATATCGTATCTTTAAAATCAAAGTAAAAAATCGTTTAAAGGGTTCTGTGATTTTTTTTCAAAGCTCTAAAAATGAATTTTTAGAACCAACCTTATGTTTATTTTTACATTAAAATAAAAAGCTGATGAAATCAAAAAAAATTAAATCCTTAATAATTGTATCAATAATTAGTTTGATACTGTTTTCGTTTTCCGTTACAAAAAGTAACTACCAAACCGAATGTGTAACCATTGAAACAGATGGTTATGTAACCATAAAAATTTGGGATACACAAAAGGGAACAAAGTACTTGCCCGAGCAAGCCCGCAAAGATGCCATTCATGCCATTTTATATTCAGGCATTTCATCAGGTACAGGATGTGCTACTCAACCACCAATTTTAAATAAAACGGAGGAGCAAGAAAGATTTAAAAGCATCGAAAAAAGTTTTTTTTCTAACAAAGGAAAATGGTCTATGTATACAAGAAGTTCTACAACCGAAACAACCTTACCAACTAACTTAGGTATCAAGAATTGGAAAGTATACCAAGTATCAATTTCTAAAAACGAATTACGTAAATATCTAGAACAACAAAAAATAATCAAATCACTTAATAATGACTTTTAATTATGAAAACTAAACTACTACCAACTTTACTTGCAATACTTAGCCTAACAATAAATGGTTTTGGCCAAGCCAAGAAACCAACCCTGATGATTTTACCAAGTGATAATTGGTGTGAACAGCGATTTTTTATGACTGAATTTGATAATCAGGGTACTAAGCAAAAGGTACCAAATTATAAACAAGTATTTCAAGAAGATGTAGAGATAGGACAAGTAATTTCTAAAATTGGATCTGTCATGATTGATCGTGGTTTCCCTTTAAAAGATGCTGAGCAAGAATTAAAATCCATTGAAGCTCGCAAAGCTGAAGATAATATGACTAGTAGCAACACAAGCGGTTCTTCTATTTCTGAAAGTCCTTTAGATAAATTACAAAACAAAGCCAAAGCTGATATTGTTATTCAAATTTGGTGGAAAGTAAATAAAACGGAACAAGGGAAATCGGTTTCATTTATTCTTGAGGCTTTTGATGCCTATACGAGTAAACGTATTGCATCATCAACTGGTAATGGCACGCCAAATAATACAGATATTATTCCTGTATTACTTCAAAATGCAATTCTAGCAAATATTGATCCTTTTGCTGCACAATTGCAATCGCATTTTGATGACATGTTTAATAATGGAAGAGAAGTGCTTTTAACTGTAAAAAAGTGGAACAGCTGGGATAAAAATTTAGAAACTGAAATTGACGGTAAAGAAATTACCGATTATGTAAATGAATGGCTTCAAAAAAATACAGTTAAAGGCAGATTTAATATGAGTAGCGCAACTGAAAATATTATCCGTTGCGAGCAAGTTCGTATACCTTTATTTGATGCAAACAACAATTCCATAGATGCTAGACAATTTGCAAAGGGTTTACAAAAATATTTTAAAGCCGCTCCTTTTAATTTTGAAGTTAAACTCATGACCCGCGGACTTGGTGAAGCTATAATTGTAATTGGAGAAAAGTAAAATTATATAAACATAAAACATAATGAAAAAAACATTAAAAACAGCAATATTAATTAGTTTAATGCTATTGAATAATAGCTTTATTGCACAAGAAGATAAAACAGTTGAACTAACTACCACCGGAACAGGTAAAACAAAAGAGATTGCAATACATACGGCCCTAAGAAGTGCCATTGAACAAGCTTTTGGTGTATTTATTAGTTCCAAAACAGAAGTTCTAAACGATGAATTATTAACCGATCAAATTATATCAGTTAGTAATGGCAACATACAACGTTTTGATATTATATCAGAAATGCCAATTGATGATAATACAAGTTTTGCGGTAACAGTAAAATCAAAGGTTTCTATTTCTAAATTAACTAGTTTTATTGAGTCTAAAGGAATTGAAGTGGAATTTAAAGGTGCTGTTTTTGCAATGAATATAAAACAGCAAAAATTAAATGAAGAATCTGAATTAAAGGCAATTAAAGAAATGGCTGCTATTTTAAAAAATATTGCAGACCGTTCTTTTGATTTTGAGGTAGCTGCTAGTGGGGAACCTACTGCAAATAAAAATAATACAGATAAATGGAATATCCCACTAATGATAAAAATTAAACTAAATAACAATTTCGAAAACTATAAAAGTTATTTTCAAAAAACATTAAGTGCTTTAACAATGACCGAAGCAGAGGCTAATAATTACATTAATTTAAAAAAACCTATCTATTCGATTATGCTTCGTAATCAAACAAAAATTGTTGATACATTATTGGTAAAATCCAAGGGCAAAGTTAAACATACTGATGTATTAAAAAATTATTTGTCGGACTCGTTAGATTACCTACAAATTACTGTAAGGAACCAATATTCTAAAATGGACTATGTATATATTAACGAAAGAATTCTTAATGGATATAAAGTTTATGGGAGCAAATATACAGTAGAAAGGGCCTGGAACTTTTATCCTCAATTAAACGCTTCTGATACTATTCGTTTAAAGGTAATATCTGGTGCACCATTATACGATATGTATTATCTTCGAAATAAAAAAAGTTCTTTTGAGTTACAAAAATTAATTTTTTATTTCGTTCATTCGATGCAGAACTTTATTTTGGATGATGGGACCAAAACGCTTGATTTTGCTGGAATATCATTTAAGATAAAATCTGATAGCGAGGATTCTGGTAATTATTGGCACGATGTTTTTTATGTCACAAATGTTACAGATGGCGAAAAGGATTGTTACTGCTCACTTATAAATAGAGATGGATTAAATCCTTATAATGAACCGAATTCCCGTTATGAAGATGAAGTACCATATTTAAATTACGTTAAAATAACTCATTCTTTACCAAAATTTAATTTAAAAAATTCTTCTTCTAGTTATGATAAACCTGAGGAATTATTTCACCCAGTATTTCCTGGATTAAGCACTCTGCAATATAATTACAATACAATTATTCAAAATTCATCTTACAATATTGTCTTACAGTTTAATCAATTATGTAATAAAAATAATTTAGTTGCTAAAATGAAGTTTACTGATATAAAATCATTAGAAGAATTAAATAAACTTAATGGATATAAAATTTACCCTAAAAATAAATAATTTAAACTAGATAAACTAATGACAATTAAGCTTCGTGAAACAATATTAATTTTAGAAACAAAGTAGTTGGCAAATCCATGAAGTATACTTATTATATTTTAATTTCATTTCTATTCCCTGTTTTTCTTATGGGGCAGGAAACAACCACCATTATTGAAGGGCAGGGAAAGTCCTGCCAGGAAGCTCGCAATGACGCTTTGAGAAATGCGGTTAATAAAGCCGCGGGCTCGGTAATTTATTCCAAAACAGAAATAGCAAATGACGCCTTAATTTCCGACGAGATAACAATGCTCACAAGTGGTAATATTCTGCACTATGATGAAATTGAGCCATGTTCTGAAAGTAATGGAAACAAGACCATTAAGCTTAAAGTAACTGTTTCTCAAACAGAATTGAAAAAATTTATAGAAGGAAAAGGTAAATCAGTTGCAATAAGTGGAGAACTTCTAAAGCAAAAGTCAGATCAGGAAATGGCTTCTAATAAGGCTGAATTGGGAATTGTAAAGAATTTATTATTACAATTAGACCAATTTACTAAGGATCCTTTCGACTATGAAATAAGTATTGGTCATGTGACCATAAAAGAAGGGAAATACTGTGACTTGCCAGCTGATATTAAAATTAAAACTAATATCAACTTTTATAACGCATATTTAAAACTATCAAAAGAATTAGATAAAATATCTATTAATTCAGTAGACCAAAATTTCCGTGCTTCAACACTCAAACAATCAAATTATCCAATTACTATTAATTCCAAAACTTACTATTTACGCAACGATTTGTCAATTGATTTGATTTCTAATTTCTATAAAAAATTTATTACTAAAATGGAGGAGTATATAATTGTTGATGATTGTTTGAAAGAGCTATATTTAAATAATGTTAGTAAGGAAATTATATTAAATGGTAATTTATTTTTTCCACAACCTGGCTATATAGCAAAAAAAATATCTGGTAATTTTACAACGACTATTGAAGAAATAGGTAGTTTAAATCGAATAAATATTTTTGAAAATTCAAAGGTATTGCAATACAAAAATGGGAAATCGTTGTCAGGTGAATTAGTGCTAATGCAATATTCAGAAACAAATCCCTTAGAATTTCAGGCTCTTAGAAATAAATTTATTAAATGTTTAGAAGATTTAGCTAAAGAAAACGATGACGGTAAAATAAAACTAAATTACAATGTTTTGTTTTTCAATGATGGAATAAATAAAAGTATAATGCAAGAAATTAATTTTTCGCAAAAAACCTATAAGCAACTTGTTGAGAAAGGGATTTCAGAAATAAGATTAAACCCCAGCAAGCTTTGTGGTAATTTCATTAAAACAACTGATACTATTAAATTAGATTTTAAATGGCAAACATACAGGAGTACCTTTGTACATGAAAGCAATAAAAGTTCTAATTATAGTGCTTATATTAACAATCAAAATCTACCTAATGGGACTTATATACTTACGATAAAAGAAAAAGAATTAAATAATATTATATATAAAGATGTCTATATTTCAAATTATAAAACGCGCGGACCCTTAACAATGTTTTGTTCTATCTTAATACCTGGATGGGGTGCTCGAAGAGTAACTTATAGTGAAAAGAAAGGATGGGATAGGTTTGGTTCAGTAGTTGTACCATTTGCATTATCAGTAATTTCTAAATCCATTTCAAATAGCATGTATAATAAATATTTGAATTCAACCAATCAAGAGAATATTAATAAATACTATAAAAACGCTAATGGTTGGAACAAAAGCGCAATAGTTTTTGCAGGAATTAGTTCATCATTCTACATATATGATATTATTTGGGTATTTAGACAGGGCTTAAAAAACAATAAAGAGAAAAACAAAATAAAACAAAAAATTAGTATAAATAAGCTACAAGTACAATATCAATCAATACATTAGAAATATGTGGAAAAAACTTATTATTATTTTATCAATTTTGATTTCATTTCAATCTTGTAAAAAAGAAGATGGAAAATGGAATTTAAAAAGGAGTAACCATTTGGATTGTTTTTCTGAAAACTTTCAAAATAATTCTTTTTTAATAGAAAATGCAACTATTATTAATCCAAATAATAATACACCTGATCCCAGTGGATGGCATCCTACATGTGGAAGTATTGACTTAAAATGTAAAATAAATAAAATTAATGATGGTCTGAAATATTATGTAGGAATTTGTTGGGACGGTTCAATTAATCCTGTAATTGATAATAACGCAACATATATTGGGTCAGATAGAAAAGCATTAGATGGAGCGCAATACATAGATAATAATGAGATTTACTTTCAAATGAATTGCAAATTTATAGGTGGAGGTAAAAAATTCTCTAAGAGAGAAAGTGCGTTTGGTTCATCTGGTAGTTATAATTCATATCTATTAACTAACACAATATATTATTTAAGATATTTTATATATATTGAAACACCAGCTTCAAAGAAAAAAGATATACAAAGTTCAATAATCGTAAAATATTCTGATAATTTCAAAATAACAATTCCATAATTCTTGTCGAAATGAAAACTTATAAAATATTACCTATTAAAGAGATAGATTTTAATCGTACTGAAAAAGAAATAAATGAATCCGTTTATTTGCATAGTTCAAACTACTCTAAAATATTTGGAACGACTTTAAGTAATAAGTTGGATAAAAGAGGTGTGGTGAAGATTTTATATATCGATACTAATGGAGAGAAAAACTCTATACACAGATCTTTTGCAAGTAAAGGTATTAAGGATTTAGGTAATGAAACTATAGGTCTGAGTTTTTCGTCTTGCCAATATTTGGGAATAGAGGATTTTGAAAGTGCCAATTTTACTTTAAATAAAGGTAATAAATTATTATTCTATTGGAATCATCCACTTCACGAGGTAAGGATAGCATTTAAACTAGGCATCCTGTCGGTATTCCTTGGTTTAATTTCAATCTTAATAAGTATTCTTCCACTACTAACATAAATAACAATACTATGAAAAATAAAATTTTAATACTTGTAATGTTTCCGGCGCTATTTTTAAATGCCCAAAACAAGCTATCAGATGTTAATCGTATTGTTTTAAATACCTATGTGCCTATTCAGGCTGAGCCAATACCTGATCAAGCCAAAAGTTTATTGGAAAATAAATTTTCGCAAATATCCTCCAATAACGGAATGGGTGGTTCAGCTATTAACCCTCGTTTTGTTTTAATGGCAAATACGGCTATTATATCAAAAGAGATTATTGCAGGTCCTCCACAAATGCTAGCATACAACATAGAGCTAACATTATTTATTGCTGATGCCATTGATTTGAAAAAATTTGCCAATACCAGTATCGAAGTAAAAGGAGTAGGCACTAACGAAAACAAAGCATACATAGACGCTATTAAAAATATCAATGTAAGAAATAAAGACATAGTATCATTTTTAGAACAAGGAAAAAATAAAATTATTGATTTATATAATTCTCAATGTGATTTTATTATTCGTGATGCAATGAGTTTATCAAACAAAGGAGAATATGATGCAGCAATTTTAAAGTTAGCTGCAGTTCCTGATGTTTGCGAAACTTGCTATGTAAAATGTATGGACACCATGCAGTATATTTATCAGAAAAAAATAGATAAGGAATGTTTATTGATTATGCGTGATGCAAAAACAACATGGATGGCTAATCAAAATGCGACTGGCGCTGAAAAAGTAGCGCGAATAATTAATTCAATAAGTCCCTTCTCCACTTGTGAGCCAGACGCCGGAAATTTAATGAATGAGGTACAAGGCAAATTAGCAGCAGATGAAAAAGCAAAATGGGAATTTCAAATTCAAAAACATAAAGACGCTGTTAAATTAAAAGAAGACGCTCTGCGTATAGATGAAGAAGCTAATAAAAGGCAAGCAACACTACAAAAAGATGCTCAAAAGCAACAATATGCATTACAAAAAGCGGATCAAGAAGCGGGGGGATTGAGAGGTTTGGTGAATTCCGTTTCAAAATTAAAAATGACTTTATGGTCTGATGATTCAATTGATTATATTAATAAAAACAAGGTTACTGTAGATTATTCAAAAATTAAATAAATTTTATGTCACAAACTATTAAATGCCCTAACTGTAAAGCCGATTTGCAAGCCAATGCCACCATCTGCGAATGGTGTAATTTTGTTATTAATCAAGAAGGAGATAAATCAATTGAAAATATTTCATCAGATTTAGAAGTAATCATTAAGTCAATGAAAGGAATTGAAAATCCTACACTCTTAAGTTCATTTCAAAAAAACGCAAAAATTTCGATGCCAATTTTCGCAATTGCGTTTTTACTTTTGGCATACAAAGTAAATGGATGGTTTGCCATACCTGGTATTTTCTTTTTGGTTTACGGCCTTATCTCGCTTTTTAAAAAATCATTAATACCTAGCAGCAATTTAAAATTATTAAAAGCTGAGTTTGATGAAAAAGTTAGAAATTTCGAAAACTTATATGGACTCAATAATAAGTATAAGGCTCAAATTCAACAATATCAAAATGAATGGAAGAGCATACAAAATGCTGAAAATAAAGGTAAAATGGCTGAATGGATAAGTTACGGAATTGTTTTTGCTGTTTTTATAATTGCCTATTTAATTCCGGAACCCAAAAACACTAAAGAAATTAAAAATGAATTAATTAGTTCGGAAGTAGCTATTATGCTAAAAGTAGATAGTTTATTAAGCGCGAATAATATTAATTTAGCTAAGAAAGAACTTTTAAATATTAAATCAAAACAAAACAATATTGAACTACTATCCAAAATTCAATTAAAGGAAATTGAACTCGCCTTAACCAAAGTTGAGAATAAAATTGAACAAGGTGATGCGACTTCCGCAAAAAGCGATCTTATGAAAATTATTTGGGTAAAAAATAGTGTTGATTATGATATAGAACAAGTTGAAGAAAAATATTTTAAACAATTTATTGCTTTAAAAAATGCGGTAAATGAAAAATTACCAACTGAACAAAAAATTACGGTAGAAACTGAATTCGATTTTTAATAAAAAAACTACAACATAAAAATAAAACATAAAAATAAAAAGCCATGGGATTATTTGGATCAAAAAATGACGAAGGCGGATTGATGGATGTTATCCGCTGTGACGAAAAAGAATATCTTGTATGGAAGTGGAAACCTTCCGGAGAAGCTAATTCTACTAACACAGAAAATGCCATACGTTATGGCAGCAGTCTCAGAGTGAAAGACGGGGAAATGGCTGTTTTTTTCTATAAACAAAACAATGGCACCATGCAGGATTTTATTCAAGGTCCATTTGATGGTTTTATAAAAACGGATAACTTTCCTATTCTCACAAGTTTAGTAAGTTTAGGTTGGGACGGCAAATCACCCTTTCAAGCTGAAATATACTTTTTTAATTTATCAGGTAATGTTCAACTAAAATTTGGCACCCCAACATTTGATTTGTTTGATGGCCGTTTTCCGGATTTGGGAATACCATGTAATGTTAGAGGAAATTTAACCTTTAATTTAACTGATTATAAAAACTTTATAAAATTAAACCGCCTTCAAGAGTTTAATTTGGAAGATTTTAAAAGCCAGATACAAGAATTTTGTATCCGTAAAATTAAATCGGTAGTTACTAATGTTCCAATTGATAATAACATTCCTGTAATGCAGATTGAACGCAAGATAGATGACGTTTCAGATATTGTTAAATCAAAGCTTAAAGCAGCAATGGAAGATGATTTTGGGATAAACCTAAAAAGACTTGATATCTCCATGATAGAACTAGATCAGTCGCATGACCACTATTTACAATTAAAGAAAATTACGGTAGATCAAACAAGTAAAAAAATTGAAGCTGTTACCGATATTGAAATTGAAAATATAGGAGAAATGGCTAGGATAAATCGTAAAAATGCCGAATTAGGAGTAGAAGGGAGCAATTTCGCTGTGCATCAACTTAACCAACAAACCGATGTTTTAAAAACAGCTTCCGAAAATTTAGGCCAAATGAGTAATGTAGATTTAGGTGGTGGCGGAGGAGGATTTAATCCTGCAGGGATGATGTTTGGAATGGGAATTGGAGGAGCAATGGGAAGCCAAGTTGGTGGGATGATGAATAACATGAATCAAACGCCACCACCACCGCCTACGCAAAATGTATTTCATATTGCATTGAACGGACAGCAAACAGGTCCATTTACAATTGATCAATTAAAACAATTAGCCTTAAATAATCAGTTTACAAAACAATTTCATGTTTGGAAACCTGGAATGGCGGGATGGGAACTAGCATCTATAAACATTGAAGTATCCATTATTTTCAACTCAGTACCACCACCACCACCAACCATTTAAAAAATAAAAATATGAAATTAAAACCATTTTTTTTAATCGTTACACTAATTATTACAGCATTAGTATCATACTCTTCTATGGTTTACTGTCAAAATAGTTTCAAACTATTATATACAATACTTGGTAGTGCTGCCTCTTTTTTTTACTTACTGTTTTTAGTGGCTATTAATTTTGAAAACATAAGAACGAGCATAAATATAAAAACACTAAGTGTTTTGTTTATGGCTATTAATGTTGGTTTACTAATTTATTTTGCAGGTGTGAATCGAACAGAAAGTTCATTTATTATTGTTTACTCTATAGTGTTACTGTTGTATTCGACTATTGTATACAGCATTGCAAAAGTAAAAGCATAAAATGTCACTAAAAATAAAGTTTATTATTTTTATTTTATGTATGGTTTATTATGCCAATACAATTGCACAAGTAGTAAAATTTATTAAGAATCCTGTCACAGCTAAATACAGAGTTTACATCACAACAAAACCAGGCGAAGCCAAAGTTTTTGTTTATAAAGTACCAACGTTTAAGGAAGCAATTGGCGCTGGACTATGGTATATAGTTGAAAATCCTATGATATTTAAAGATGCTATGACTTTATTTGAGGTAAAGAAAAAAGAAGATGCTGATTTGATAGTTTATTATACAAACGATAAAAATAAGGCCGGATATAAATTTAAAAACAAATAATCTATGAAAAAACTCCTATTACTCTTAACACTTGCATTTAGCATAAACGCAAACGCTCAATCTTTCAATGAAGATAAAACTACGTTTAGTAATTTCATTAAACGGATGTACACCGCTAAACCTTTTGAAGGAGTAAAAATAGTGGATGACTATGAGCATCAATATTTAATTTCAGTGATTAGCTTAGAGAAGGCTAAATACAACGACCCTTCTGTGATGAACAGAATTGCTCAAGTAAAAGCACAATCGCAAGCCAATACATTTTTAAATGGCGCAAGTATTAGTATGGATATGGTTATAAAAACAAGCGAAAAAATAACTTCAAATTCTAATTCGACTTTAGTTGAAACCATTGAAAGCATAAAACAAAATTCTACTGGCTTTACCCAAGGCCTAGAGTTGCTAAGCAATTTTGAAAATGCTGATAGCAAAAGACTCGTATTTATTTATATGAGAGAAATAATAAAAGAAAAAAAATAAACACAAATTTAAATTATGAAAAATATGAAATCAATCCTAAAAACAATTATCATTACTAGCTTATTTGTATTTTCACAACACATAGTTTTTGCACAAGACTCAGATAAAACGGTTACCATAACATCAAGCGGCAGTGGTAAAACAAAAGACGAAGCTAAGCAATCAGCATTGAGATCGGCTATTGAACAAGCTTTTGGTGCTTTCATTTCTTCCAAAACAGAAATACTAAACGATAAGTTAGTTGCCGAACAAATAACATCTGTTGCCAACGGAAACATACAGTCTTTTGATATACTCAATGAATCTCAATTGCCAGATGGTAGTTGGGGCCTAACGCTAAAAGCATTGGTATCTGTAAGTAAACTTACCAGTTTTGTGGAAGCGAAAGGTATTGCTATAGAAATTAAAGGCGGGATGTTTGCTTTGAATATAAAACAACAATTACTAAATGAGCAAGGTGAAATTAAAGCAGTTAGCGAAATGGTAGGATTACTTCATGAGCCAATGCAAATTTCTTTTGATTATGTTATTAAAAGTAGCGACCCCAAATCATTAGACGCAGAAAGTGAAAACTGGGAAATACCATTAGTTGTTACTGCAACCACTAATAAAAATATCGATTTTTGTGCAAACTATTGTGTTAAAACACTAGCAGCATTAAGCCTTTCATCCGAAGAAGTTGAAAGTTATAAAAGTTTAAACAAAGCCGTTTTCCCTTTTAAAATTAATTACAATGGATTTGATAGAACTTTTTATTTAAGAAAACAAATCAGTATAAATGCATTAAACATGCTTGCAAGAAATTGGGAATTTTATACGCGTTTATTTACAGTGCAATCTGGAATGGATGAATCATATGGTACCGCAATGACAAAAGTATCCTTTAAAGAAACCTTTATTAGTAAAGGTCAGATTCATGATTTTGGCAGTAATCGTAACTATAATAATAATGGCAAAACCATTAATTTTTTAACTACAGGTCAACAAGCTGCCATATTTTCTTGGCAGGATAAACGTACACTCGCACAAATTGAACAAATGACAGGATATAAAGTAAAACCAAGAGGGGTTGTTTCGCAATTTAAGCACGGTGGTTTTGTTGTTTACGAAAAAAAAGGGCATGGTTTAGTAGCAGCAATCACAGATATAGGATCAATGGATTGGAACTCTGCTAAAAAAGCATGCGAAGAGTTAATATTAAATGGTTATAGTGATTGGCATTTACCTTCAAAAGATGAATTAAATGCTCTTTATATTAATTTAAAAAAGCTCGGAGGTGGCGGTTTTTCAGATTATGGCCTCTATTGGAGTTCCACCGAGGACAAAAATAACGACGAACCATGCGATAACCATGTAAATTGTAATAACGCGTGGGAACAGGCCTTCAGTAATGGCGAACAGTACAACAACATCGACGAGGACAACCCCATCTTCGAGAATAACGAGGGCGACAAAAACAATGTTCGGGCTGTGAGGGCTTTTTAAAATTTATTAATTAAACTATTTTTAATAAGCACGTTAAATTATGATTTTTTAGAATAACTTTAAATTATAATTTATCAGAGTATAGCAAAACCTAATCTTTTATTTTGAAGTAGAAATAAACCAAAATTTTTAAGTATTAAATATATAAATATGAAATCAATCCTAAAAACAATTATCATTACGAGCTTATTTGTATTTTCACAACACATAGTTTTTGCGCAAGACTCAGATAAAACGGTTACCATAACATCAAGCGGCAGTGGTAAAACCCAAGACGAAGCTAAGCAATCAGCCCTTAAATCAGCTATTGAACAAGCCTTTGGGGCATTTATTTCAACTAAAACAGAAATGTTTAACGATCAGGTGGTAGCCGATCAAATGTCATCAGTTTCAAGCGGAAATATTAAATCGTATAATTTACTTAACGAATCTCAATTGCCAGATGGTAGCTGGGGCATAACGCTAAAAGCAGTTGTATCTGTAATTAAACTAACCAGTTTTGTGGAGGCAAAGGGTATTGCGGTTGAAATTAAAGGCGGCCTGTTTGCATTAAATATTAAACAACAAATGCTTAATGAAGAAGGAGAAATAAAGGCGGTAGCCGAAATGGTTGGCCTATTGCATGAACCAATGCAAATTTCTTTTGATTATGCCATAAAAAGTGGCGACCCCAAATCATTAGACGCAGAAAATAAAAACTGGGAAATACCTTTAGTTGTTACTGCAACAACAAATAAAAATATTGATTTTTGTGCAAACTATTGTATTAAAACACTTGAAGCATTAAGCCTTTCAGCTGAAGAAGTTACAAGTTATCAAAGTTTAAACAAAGCCGTTTTCCCTGTTGCCATCAATTACAAAGGAGTTGCTAAAACTTTTTATTTAAGAAAGCAAACTAGTATAAATGCATTAAACACCCTTACACGTAATTGGGAATTTTATGCGCGTTTATTTACAGTGGAATCCAGAATGGATGAATCAAATGGCAATGGCGAAGGACAGATTTATAAATTTAGCGATATCCGAAACTATAACAAAGAAGGCAAAACCATTAACTTTTTAACTACAGGCCAACAAGCAGCTACATTCTCTTGGCAGGATAAACGAACACTTTCACAAATTGAACAAATGACTGGCTACAAAGTAAAACCAAGAGGGGTTGTTTCGCAATTTAAGCACGGTGGTTTTGTTGTTTACGAAAAAAATGGGCATGGTTTAGTAGCCGCAGTTACAGATTTAGGATCAATAATGGATTGGAACTCTGCTAAGATAGCTTGTGAAGAGTTCATATTAAATGGATATAGTGATTGGTATTTACCTTCACTAGTTGAATTAGATACGCTTCATGTTAATTTACATAAGCTCGGAGTTGGCGGTTTTGAAAGAAACTTCTATTGGACTAACTCCGAGCTGGGAAGTGAAAAGACTTGGCCGAAGTGCTTCTATGATTACTGTCCATTTTACTATTTCAACGCCACTTACAACTATCAAAAGACTAACAAATTCAATGTTCGGGCTGTGAGGGCTTTTTAAAATTTATTAATTAAACTATTTTTAATAAGAACGTTAAATTATGATTTTTTAGAATAACTTTAAATTATTATTTATCAGAGTATAGCAAAATCTAATTTTTTATTTTGAAGTAGAAATAAACCAAAATTTTTAAGTATTAAATATATAAATATGAAATCAATCCTAAAAACAATTATCATTACGAGTCTATTTGTATTTTCACAACACATAGTTTTTGCGCAAGACTCAGATAAAACGGTTACCATAACATCAAGCGGCAGTGGTAAAACACAAGACGATGCAAAGCAATCAGCCCTTAAATCAGCTATTGAACAAGCTTTTGGTGCTTTTATTTCATCTAAAACAGAAATGTTTAACGATCAGGTGGTAGCCGATCAAATGTCATCAGTTTCAAGCGGAAATATTAAATCGTATAATTTACTTAACGAATCTCAATTGCCAGATGGTAGCTGGGGCCAAACGCTAAAAGCAGTTGTATCTGTAAGTAAACTAACCAGTTTTGTAGAGGCAAAAGGTATTGCTATAGAAATTAAAGGGGGCATGTTTGCATTAAATATTAAACAACAATCTTTAAATGAATTAGGAGAAGTAAAAGCAGTTAGCGAAATGGTGGGACTTTTGCATGAGCCAATGCAAATATCTTTTGATTATATTATTAAAAGTAGCGACCCTAAATCGTTAGACGCAGAAAATAAAAACTGGGAAATACCTTTAGTTGTTACTGCAACAACAAATAAAAATATCGATTTTTGTGCAAACTATTGTATTAAAACACTAGCAGCATTAAGCCTTTCAGCTGAAGAAGTTACAAGTTATAAAAGTTTAAACAAAGCCGTTTTCCCTGTTGCCATCAATTACAAAGGAGTTGCTAAAACTTTTTATTTAAGAAAGCAAGGCAGTATAAATGCATTAAACACACTTACAAGTAATTGGGAATTTTATACGCGTTTATTTACCGTGCAATCTGGAATGGATGAATCAAATGGCAAAGGTGAAGGACAGATTCATGATTTTGGCTCAAAGTACTACAACATAAATGAAGACAAAACCATTAACTTTTTAACTACAGCCCAACAAGCAGCTACATTTTCTTGGCAGGACAAGCGAACACTTGCACAAATTGAACAAATGACTGGCTACAAAGTAAAACCAAGAGGGGTTGTTTCGCAATTTAAGCACGGTGGTTTTGTTGTTTACGAAAAAAATGGGCATGGTTTAGTCGCATCAATCGCAGATTTAGGATCAATGGATTGGAACTCTGCCAAAACTGCCTGTGATGATTTGATTTTAAATGGATATAGTGATTGGCATTTACCTTCAAAAGAAGAATTAAATGCACTTTATGTTAATTTAGATAAGCGCAGAGTTGGCGGTTTTGTATTTTCACGATACACATTCCAAAATCCCTTTTGGAGTTCCAGCGAAAGTTGGGTACAGGACTTCTTTTATGGCAGGCAGTTTGAAAAATACGACAGGAACGACAAACTCAAAGTGAGGGCTGTGAGGGCTTTTTAACTATTTATCAATTTTTAAAATCTATGAAGGAAAAAAAAAATTCAAGATTATTTGTTGCTCCTCAAACATCTATCAGCACCTTAACAAGGTTTACTGAGCTAGAATACGCAATAGAATTTATTAAACAAAATAAATTGCATTTTTCTCCATTATCTTCATTTCCTGATAAATTGGAAGGTAAAACATTTGAGCAAGCTAAAATTGAAGATGAAAATAATGTTGCAGGCAAATCAATTCCCTCAAAAATTAGGAGAGAAATAATTTATGCTTCTTGTTGGTATGCTGGTTATGAGACTTTACAAATGTGGGATATTTATGGTAAAGATAAAAATTGCATAGCTATTCAAATTGATTTTAATCAATTCAATCAAAATATTTTAAGCACAGGTAATTATAAGGTAGAATCTAATTTTTTAAACCGTATAACTGAACCAAGAAAATTAAAAAAAGATGGTTATATTTTTAGAATAAGTGATTTTAAATACGGACAAATTAATTATATAGATTTCGATAATTCTAGTGCTATTAAAAAAGAATTTATTGGAAGATTTAAGAGTAATCATTTTAGACATGAGAATGAATTTAGATTTCTAATTACACAAAACTATAAAGACAAACCGCCGGTTGGATTAAAAGATCTTAAATTTGTTATCATAAATAATAGTTTAAAAAAACTAAAAATAAAATTAATTATAAGTCCTTATGCAAGTTCAGATTATTTCGATTTTATAAAAGTAGGATTTAAAGATCAAAAAAATGTTGAAGTAATTCCTTCTCAATTAACTAAGTATTTTAAGTAATTATGAAATCATTATTATTTTTTATTTTTCTGCCTTTTTCTAATTTTAGTTTTGCACAATCATTTGATAACGAAAAAGTGGCGGCAGTAAATTTCATTACAAGAATGTACAATGCTTCCCCATTTCAAGGGGCAAAGCAATTAGAAGCTGATGATAAACACTATTCCATAGTAGCCATTTCTCTAACCAAAACTAATCAAGACTCTGAAGTTAGCTATTATTCAAAAGCATTATCAAAAGCACAGGTAGCAGCCGAACAAGGTTTTGCCGAACCAACGATTAAATTTGAAATGCTTTTTATGCAGGATGGTAAAGAAAATAATAATATTACTTATGTTTTTTTATGTGAAACTCTCAGTGACTTTGTGGTTAAAACAATAAAAAAGAAAGCCTTTGATGGTGCTCGCATAATTTCAGCACCGGCTAATAAATACTTGGTTGCTGTTGTAACTCTTGATAATTCAAAATACACATCTTCTACTATGCGTGATAAAGCAGCTAGTATGAAAGCAAAACAAATGACGAATACTTTGGTAAATGGTTCTGTTATATCATCAGATATCGTTATTAAAACTGAGGAAAACGATAAAGCGGTAACTGTTTCAAGTACCGAAATTGTAAAAGAGAATGCAATGGGTTCTATCAATGGCTTAGAGCTTTTGAAAGCACAAGAAATTAATCCTAATTACACTACCTACATTTATTATTCAAAAATTTAAATTTCATACTTCACCAATTATTAGATTTATAAAATCTTATAAATTCAATATTAAAATTTATAAAAAAAATAAAATAAAAGGTAAAAAAACTCAAAAAAATTAATGATTGTTTAATGAATGCTAAAAACAACAGCAAAAAAAACAGCACAGAGTTTAACTGACGGTTGAATTTTATGGTTAGTTTCATGTTTTTTAAAACTCAATTTGTTTTCAAGCCTTGTATCGCAAATACCTGTTCTGCAACAATTTCTAAGCGCACAGATGTTTTTTTAATGTATTTACGAAATTCATTTTCCGTTAGATGACCGCTGATACTCATTATCGCAGCAATGGAAACACCTTCGTTGTAAAAATTAGTACAAAAGCTTCGTCTACCAGCATGACTACTCATTAATTCATATTTTGGAATATCCTTGATTATTGTTTCAGTGCCTCTTATTTCTCTTATACGCTCTAAACCTCTTAATCCTGCTCGGTGTGCTACAACTTTAAGAACATCATTAAATTCTTTTGCTGAAAGTTTTGGTAAGTTGTAATTATATTTCTCTAATATTTGTTGAGCAATATGATGCACGGCAAACTCAATTTTATGGTCAGTCTTTTTTGCCCTTCCAGCATAAACAACAAACTCTTTGTCACCTATATTTTTTTTGCTAAAAAAATGCGGCTCAAGTTTGTTTAAATCACTATAGCGCATTCCTAAAAAACAATTCAAAATGTACTTATCCCTAACAAGTATTTCTGTTTTTTTCGTGAATGGTTCATCATAGAGAATTTGTATTTCGTTAAAGTCGGTATAAACTGAATCAACATCTTTTTTTTCTGATTTAATACCTTTCCAAGTAAATCGATCAACGTATCCTTCTTCAATAGCTGTTGTTACTATCTGTTTTAGAGTCTTAATTTGTTTATCAATGTAATTAATCTTATAGTTTTGAGTTACTTGGGAGCCTTTAAGATTAATTGTAAATTTTGCTTTGTACATATAATCCCTAAATTTTTCAATAAACTTTAGGTTAATGTCTTCAAATCTTAGTTTGTGGTCTGCTTTAAGGTTAGTCCTTGATTTTTCTTTAATACTAAGTTTTTCCCATTCTGCCAAGTGTTTTTTTGAAATTAGGTCAAAACCTATAAGTACAAGTTTTTTAGCCTGATTTAACCTTTGAAGATTTCTCTTTTTATCTTTTTTCTTTTCAAGATAAAAATCCATAAAACTGGTGAAATCATTTACAGTATCTTCTATTGTCACAATAATATCCTTCTTAAAAGCTTTATCTAGTTGTATTTGAATTACATCTTTTGTTAACCTGATTTTATTAGCTTGTAAGTCCTCAATTATTCGGCTAATTTCCGTTTTCCAATTTTCAAGATATTTATTAATAATTGTATGGTTTTCTTCCCCTGAAAGAACTACCTGTTTACTAGAAGACCAGTTTTTCGTTTGGATGGTTTTGCCAGTATATAATTTAAACGGAACGCCATTTTTCATAAATTCAGTCATCAAAGATGATTGTTTTGCCTCTGGTCTTTTTAATTTCAGTTTGTAAAGCATAATTTAATAATAATTTGATACTCCAAAGTTACTGCAAACTCAAATGTGCATGTGTAATAGTTATCCTCTCTGGGGTTGAGGTGGGGGTGAAATTTTCAAATAAACCGGAAATAAACGAAAAATAAATTTTTTGATAAAAAGGGTTGAATCCCGCGTCAATCAATAAGCCAAGACTAAACGACATGTAATTAAAAAAAATCGCGAAAGGTCCCTCTTTCACCGCATAAAAAAAGGGTATTATATACCCTTTTTTTTATTTAATAATTGATGATTTTTTATCAGTGATTTAAATCAGTGAAATGAAATAAATAATCAAGGAATTTAATTAAATTTTT
>Ga0214919_10004355_pt1 | contig 20755 bp, 5 predicted proteins | sample LL1503_MetaG_FD_177994 | JGI IMG/M metagenome (GOLD analysis project Ga0214919, IMG submission 177994) | Freshwater microbial communities from Lake Lanier, Atlanta, Georgia, United States - LL-1503 | ecosystem: Environmental > Aquatic > Freshwater > Lake | place: USA: Georgia | collected 2015-03-15 | reverse complement strand
AACCACCCGTATGACAACAAATATCGCGTTGCTCATAAAATTCTAAAATTACTTTTTCAGAACTATTTAATACAGTGTCATTTTCTAAAGTAAAACGAGATAATCTATTCACTGAAGAATCAGGTGCGCTATAAAACATATATACAAAATGATTTTTTTCAAAATCGGGATCGGCTTTCACGCCCAATAAACCTTCTTCAGAGTTTACACCAGGGGCATTGGTTTTCCAGTACACATTTAAAAAACCTGCTTGCTTAATTTTTTTAGAAGTATTATTATATAATAATATTTCACCACGACGTTGAACTACTAATACATCTAAATTAGGAAGTACGGAAAGTTCTGTGGGCTCGAAGAAAGTGCCAGTGACTAAATCGGTTTTGGTGAAATGGCTTTCATCAGGTGCAAATACACTGTGCGCTTTACTATAGTCGGCTTTGTTGTCTCCAATAGCATATTGAATACCTCCTAAAATATGTTTTAAATACATAGGGTCTGAATAAGACTCATTGGTATGACCTAGTTCTGTATAAAATACTCTACCACCATCAAAATTATGGTACCAAGCCATAGGGTGTTTGTCTCCATTCTCTCCACCTTTATATGATTTTTCATCAATGCTTAAAAGGACTTTAACATCGCTATTTAAATTTTTAAAATTATACCACTCATCTTTTCTAGTCCAGGTAGCTGGTAGGCTATCGGTAGAAGGATGATTTTTATCGTTTATAACTAATCTAGCTTCTTGTTGTTCTGGGTGGCTTTTAAAAGAAGCGCCAATCATTTTCACATACCAGTTCCAATCATATTCAGCATCCGCTGCAGCGTGAATACCCACAAAACCTCCGCCTGCTTGCATATATCTTTCCATTGCAATTTCTTGATTGCCTGTTAATATTTCACCAGTGCTGCTTAAGAAAACCAAGGCAGCATATTTTTTCAAACTATCTTCTGCAAACTTATTTGCATTGGTAGAGGTATCTACATCAAAACCATTTTTTGCACCTAATTCCTGAATGGCTTTAACGCCAGTGGGAATTGATTCATGGTAGTAACCGCCTGTTTTATAAAATACTAAAATGGTGGGCTTGCTACTTCTTTTACTACTACAAGATGCAAGTGTGAATAATAAAAAGCAAAATAATGCTAGAGACTTCATTGTAAAATGGATTGTTTTTTTCATGTTTATTAGCGTTGTGAATGGTTCGTTTGTGGCAGTTAAATTCCTACTTTTTTTGCTTATGGCAAAATAAAGATGGATTAGTGGTAAATGACTATAAATGAGGCTAGTGGAAGACTTATTTTACAATAAATGTAACCTCTTTGTAGATAGGTTGGCCTTGCTTGGAAATTCCTTGCACTACAATGGCATATTTCCCTGGTACATCAGAAGTATAAAAGGCAGTATTTATTTTGCCCTTAGAAGTCGTATTTATATTGGGCGACCAGTTTAATAAATGTCTAAAATCGGGGCTACGGCTGTCAATTTGGTTTTGGTTTTCATATACTGGCGCTATAAACTCTCTTTGCATTTGCAGGCCTTTATAATCAATTAGGGTAGCTCTTGGGTCTAATTCATAGCCTTCCATTTTACCATTGTAGGTAATGAAATTAGCAATACCATTAAAGGCCATATTGCCTGAAAAGTAGGTTCTACTGACCACTTCTAATTTTCTAATTTTTAAAGGATCATATTCAATAAACTTATCCATATTTAAAATAGGCACACCATCTAATAAAACAAGGGGTGCTTTATCGAAGAAATGTTTATTCTGATTGTCATAAACGGCTAATTGAAACCTACCCTCGTTTTTAGTTAAGGTAAGTGGTGTCACAAATTCTCTAATAACTTCCTCCATGGTGGTAAATCGCGCATATAAGTCTAGGTAGTAAGTGTAGTCTGGTTTATAATAAAAAGCATTGCTGTCAATGGTAGGGGAAATAAACTGATTAAAATTATCTGCCTTAAAATGATTTTGAATTTCAATATTGCTATTTAATTGCTGAACCATTTCTTTATTCAATTTTGGAAGCAATAGGGGTTCTATAATTTGACTGTTATTTTTGCTTACATAAAAAGGGTTGTCTATTTCAATTTTATGTGCGTTGTACTTACTGCTATCGGCTTGTAGAATAACTTGACCATCATTATACAAATGAGGAAATTCAAATTTAATATTGCCATTCTCATCGCTAATAGCGGCTTTAAATAAAGTGTTTTTACTAGGCATGGAAATAAAACCTGAGATTTCTTTAGCAGGAGTGGTAGATCCTTTTTGAACCATTTTACCAGTAATTATACTGCCAGCTAGTTCTGGTAAGTATTTAAAACTTGGACGCGTAGCTGCTAAAACAGTTTCCCATTTAAATCGGCGCCATCCATTCACCAGCATTAATTCATCCATGGCAAGCAAGGTATTGCTATCATTATTTTGAAAATAAGAGGCAGGATTTTCAATACTACCGGTTAAATCAGAGCTAAGCCAAATATAATTTTGAATATTATTTTCATCCAGGGTTTGAATAGAATCAATCTTATAAACAGCCATTGATAAATTAGCTGCAGCAAAACCATTATTGGTTTGCTTGGCGGCAATTTGAAGATTGACTTTTTTTCTTTTTTCTAGCAGTGGGCTTTCCAAACCAAGACTTGCTTCAAGAATATTTTTTGGGTAATTAAAATATAATCTTTCGCAAACGGGTTCTTGTGCTTGATTAAATAAAGTAATAATATTAATACCCTCGTTTAATTTATTTTTATCAATTTCTAAGGAGCAGCTTCCATTTATAATTTGACCCGCCATCGTATGAGAAACAATACCTCTTGAATGTACTAGTAAATAAACATTTGTATTTTCAAGTTCTATGCCAGCAATTTTCACATTTATTTTGTTTGATGTATTTGCTGCACTATTTCCAAGGCTAAGTGTATAGCCTTTATCAAATGTTTTAGGTAATGGTTGACTAATTGTTTTATCGCCATCTGTTATGAGCAATAAACTATAACTATGATTTGCTTGAGGGGTAAAATTAAAACTACCCATGCCCATACTACCTATACCTAATGAAGAGGTGGTGCACTTTGTAATGGTATCGCCTTTATCATTTAATAAATAGCCCTTTGCTTGAACACCTTTCCCTAATTGATTAGCAATTTTAAAAGCCACTCTAGCGGCTTGGCCCAGCACTAAATTACCCCCTTCTGGAAAAATCTGAATAGAGTAATTTTCTTTATTAGGGATATAATTATTTTCTTGTGTCAAAGAGGGGTTAAGAATAGAAATTTTCTTTTCGAAGAAAAAACCTTCATTGAAATTTTTCATCCAATTGGTATAAGCCCTTAGTGTATAATTGCCAGTGGCAATGGTGCTTGGTATAAGTATAGACCCATTACCGGTTGCTTCATTTAATTCAATTTTTTCTTGCCAAACAGATTTATTGTTATTGTCTATTAATTCTAGATAAGCCACCTTACTTATATTTAAAGGCCTATTTAAAATAGCATCCACATTATATATCTTAAACCAACATATTTCATTTGCTAGATAGAAATTCTTATCGGTATGTACATAAAGCTTTTCTTGTAAATTATTTTGGGTATAATTTTCAACAGCATTCTGTAAACTAATAAGCGTATTATTTTGCCCTGCAACTTGCAAGCTTGCTAGCAATAAAGTTGCCAATACTAAACCAACCAAGCTATTATGTATGTACTGCTTCATAGTGTAGGTGGTTTATTTCCAAAAAGAGGGTTTAATATTAGTGCCGCGTAATCTGCAGTCGACACATTCAGGAGGGGCTGCATAAAAACTAATTATAGCACCCGTCATTGCATTGATGTCTTTATAATTTGTAGGTAGTAGCATAATTGCTTTAATTTGAATACTATCGCTATTGTTCACAACTGCAATTTCTGGGCAATCAGGTTTGTATAACCAATAAGCCCAGTCTGGTACTTGATAAGGATTTACAAATATTCTTTTTTCTTGCACAGGGCAAACATCTATATAACCAATAACAGGGTCGTTATTTGTAGTGCAATGAATATTACCTGAAAGTTCAGAAGGTTGTGCGTCAAAAATAGAACCCGTGCCTTCTGTATTTTTTTTCATTCTTTGTAAAAATTCATAGCGGCCCTTGCTTAAACTATATTGTCTAACATTAATACTATATAACACACCTAGTTTCCAAGAAGCAGGGGGAATAGAATGAATAGGTAAGTGTACTACATCACTACTCATATTGGCTGTGGACCCAGTTAAAATTGAACTTGAATTTTCAGTTTTCCAGCAAATGTATTGACCCATATCCCAACCAAATCTGGTAGAATCGGAAAACACCACACTGTATTGTTGTCCTTTAGAACTGTTAACTATTTTATACTTTAAATAAGTTTGATAAGTAGAATGAAACTCCCAGGTTTCAGTATAATCCCATTGGTAATACTTAGTGTTATTAGTGGGGTCGTGCGTGTCTACATAAAATTGCAAGCCTTGTGATTCTGTTTTATAATTGATACTATCAATTGGAGGATTGCTTTTTACAGAAGCAAAATCGGATAAATATTTTTTACCATCTAAAGTGGCAATATTTATTCTGTATTTTTTATTGGCGTTCAAATTCAATTTTGATATGCTATAATGCCCATTGGATATTTCTTTTAATGGGTAAAGGCTATTGTCATCTCCTTCTACATTTACTTTCGCACCACTTTCGTATTTAACGGTATTAGATGACAAGGCTGCCGTTCTACTTAGAATTATATTGGTTTCCCCAATACCACTATTAATGATACCTTCTACTACTAAATAACCAGTGCTTGGAGAGATAACAGGGGAAATATATTTTTCCTTGCATGCCCAAAGACCAAGAATGAATAAGCTATAAATAATTATCTTTTTCATAGGTGCTTATTTAAACTTAATATTTAAATTAATATAAGGAATGGCATTACCAAAAATAGAAAGCTTGTATCCATTCACCATTCCATTTTCAGAAACATAATATATAGAATAAGGATTTTTACGACCTGTTAAATTATACACGCCAATAGACCATGAATTATGGAATACCTGATTTACTTTATGGTTGCCTTCAATATTCATAGAGAAATCGGTTCTGAAATAATCGGGAATTCGGTAAGCATTTCTGTCCGCATATAAAGTACGCATGGAGCCACCGTAGCTGAATAAACCAATAGGTAGGGTAATTGGTCTTCCAGTACTATAGTTACCATTCATAGAAACGCTAAAGCGGTGACTAAAGCGATAATTGGCAATCACTGTTACATCATTAGGCTTATCATAATTACCTGGGTAGAAATTGCCCTTATTAATTATTTCACCAGCTGTAGGGTCATTCATACGCAGTAAAATACGAGACCAGGTATAACTAATCCATCCATTTAATTTGCCAGAAAGTTTCTTTACCAATAATTCTACTCCGTAAGCTTTTCCTTTGGTGCCAATTACATCGGTTTCAATATGTTTGTTCATAACCAATTTGGCGCCACTCTTATAATCTAAATAGTTTTCAATGTTTTTATAATATACTTCTACAGAAGTTTCAATGGTGTTCGATTTTAAATTTTTATACAACCCGAAAGAAATTTGATCACCCATTTGTGGTTTAATATTTGGGTCACTTAGTTTCCAAACATCGGTAGGGGCCATGGCCGTGGTATTGGACAATGAGTGAATATATTGGCGTTGAGTATTGTAAGAGGCTTTTAAAGAAAAAGTTTCATCAATTACATATCTTAAAGCTAGTCGATACTCGGGGCCTCCATAAGTTTTAATGACTTCGCCACTGGTATAGTTCACTGATCTTAAAATATTTTCTTCTGTTCTTGGAATGCCTGCTGGATATTCATTAATTGATTGAGGACCTAATACATTAAATACAGAAAAACGAATACCTGCATCTAATTTAAGGGCGCTGGTAATAGTATAGTGTTCGCTAGCATAGAAGGCGCTTTCTAAGGCTTGTTCTGTAGGAATAATATCTTTTTTAATCAGTGACTTTTCACCCAAAGGAATATAGTTGCCTGGGTTTAAAGAATAGTAAATTGAATTCACGCCATAATCAATACTATGCTTACTATTAATATTATAATTAAAGTGTGCTTTGAAATAAGATTGATTAATGCTAAAACTTAATTGATAAGCACTTAAGGGAAGTTTTTGGCTATTGATAGCATAATTGTAATTGTCATTACCAAATGTGATTAAGCTATTTAATTTAGTAGTATAAATATGTTTCCACTTGGCAGATACATTTTTATTACCATAGCCGTAAGCCGTATCGCTGTTTAAATTAAAATGGTCATTGCTTATATAGCCAGTGAAATAAAGTGTATTATTTTTATCAATTTGATGATTGACTATTAGGTTAAGGTCATAAAAATCGGCACGTCCATTTTTATAATCCTCGGGTAAATAATTAAATAACCAATTAGAATAAGTAGTTCTACCACCTAGTATAAAGGAAGACTTATCTTTTACTAAAGGGCCTTCAATATTTACTCGACTAGTTAATAAACCAATACCTGCAGAACCGGTAAATTCTTTTTTATTTCCTTCTCTACTAGTTATATCTAAAACGGAAGAAAGTCTTCCACCATAATTCGCAGGTATACTTGCTTTATAAAGTTCAACAGCATTAATTAATTCAGGATTAAACGCCGAGAACATACCAAAGAAATGCGCAGGATTATAAATAGTGGCGTCGTTGAATAAAATTAAATTTTGATCGGAAGAGCCACCTCTTACATTTAAACCAGTACTTGCTTCACCCACCGTTTTAACGCCAGGAAGGGTAGTGACTACTCTTAATATATCGGCTTCTCCAAATACAACCGGCACTTGCTTCACTGTTTTAATATCTAATTTTTGAACACCCATTTGGGTACCTCTTACATTGCTCATTTTTTGAGAAGAGATAACTACTCTTTTAAGTGACATAATACTACCTTGTAAGTCCATATCCATATTGCCATCGCTATATAAAACAATTTGTCTTTTTACATCGCGCATGCCAATACTTTGAACATTTAGAATATGACGTCCTTTGGGAAGAGAAATAGAATAAAATCCATATTGGTCGGTAGTAACTCCAATTCTTGGTTTGTCAATATAAACAGAAGCGCCTCCTACAGGCTCACCCGTTTTGTTATCTTTTATAAAACCAGCTACTGCAATAATATTTTTTGTGCCACTTAGTGCCTTGTCTCCAATTTCATATATTTTTTTATCAACCAAGGCTTCTTGTAGGGGGCCAATTTCTTCAGTGTCAAATGCAAGGTCTTTTATTGCATTGCCAGTTGTTTGCTTTTTTCCTGTAAAAAAGTTATCACTTATTTGAAGGCTAAGTAGTTTTGACTTTGTTAAAAAAATATTGTTTTGGTTGTCGAAATAAAATTGAATGCCTAAAGGGGTAAAAATTTCTGCTAGGGCGGTATTAATTTTTTTGGGAGCGGTTGTATAAGTAATTTCTACATTACCAAGTGCTACACTGTCATAATAAAAATGAAAATAAGTTTGAGATTCAATATTTGTAATTAAGTTATTTAGTCCAACTTTATTTAGACTAAGGCTTATTTTACTGCTCGTATCAGACTGCGCAAAGCTGCTACTGGCCATCAACAAGACCATAATAACAAAAATATATTTAGATAATTTTATCAATCTGTTTTTTAATTTCTGTTCGAGGTTATTTGATCATAATAGGTAACAATCTTAGTGAGGGTATTGTCTTTATCTTTTCTAAAATTCAAATGCTCATTACTTATAAAATCGTTTAAATCTTTACCCTTGTCATTTAAAATTTTTAAGAAATCCTTCTTTTTTTCTATAGGGTAAAAACGATTTCCTTTTTTGATATAGTAGTAGAATACCTTTTCAAACAAAACTTTCAATTCGGGTGTATTAGTAAATTTCTCCGTAATAATTTTCACTTCTTTTTTATACAATTTAATTTCTCCATCATACAATACTTGATAAAAGCCAGTGGATACAATAGGACTAAGGGCATTTTTTTCTAATCTAACAAAGGGCTGATTAAAAATAGTAAAGCCTTGTAGTCTTTGACTTACTAATTGAATACGGTGGGTGCTATCTTGTAAAATAACCCAGTCTTTTACTTCGTCATATAATAATTCAACATTTTCATAAACAACATTATCATAAGTAATGCTTCCCTTACTTAGTTCTTGTAAATAAAAATAGGGGTGTCCTTCGTAAAATGAAACGGTATAACCTGCATTTTGACTACCATTGTATTTGCCTGTTTGATCGCCAATATTTTTATGATAGGTGGCTACTAGATTTTTAACAGCAGCTGTATGGAGTAGACTATCTTTTGCAGAAAGCTGTGCATGTATTGCATTCAAAGGGCTTAGCGATGCAATGAATAAAACAATAAATAAAAACTTCTTTAACATTTTTCAAAAGCTTATTGGAATTCTTTTCCAAGATATCCCTAAATCTCTGATAAATTGAGCGTTATGAAAGAATGTGGGTAAGATAATTACATGAATGGTAGGGTCTCCTAGTTTTGGTTAATACGGCCTTTTAACTTATGCTTTCTAGGGTGGGCTACTTTGGATCTTGATTGAAATTCACTACTAATGACACTAATATTACCATCTACTTCTAATATGGCAAGGTCTACTTTTTGAATATCTCTAGCTCCATGTTCTCTAACTGCTGCTTCTAATTCCTCAATGGTTATTTCTGCTTTTTTGCAGTTATCCATATTGGCTACTCCTTCATATATTAATAGCAGCGATTCTCCTTGCACCATTTTACTAAAACTTTTACTCCTATAAAAAAGGCGTTTAAGGGTATAGTTGGCTAAAAATAGGGAGCCAGCAGCTATTAAACCTCCGCTGAGGGTACTGTCTGGCCCTACCATTGCATTTTGAACCGAGTTGCTAATTAAGAGTATGAAAACCAAGTCAATAACCGATAATTGAGCTAATTCTTTTTTTCCAAATAGGCGAATGGCAAGGATCATGAATATGTATACCGCCAAGGTTCTTAATATGATTTCTATAATTGGATTATGTATTAAAGATAGGTCAGGGGCTAAAAAGGTCATTTTTGATGGATTTTAAGGGCAATTTGATCAAATAAAGTTATGAAATTGGAGGCAAATGATGGGTTAAATAAAAAAAATGATTTTGAACATTTATACATAGAATTTAGTTATTAATAATAAAATAATATTGAAATAAATTATTGTTAATCAAGCAGTTATAAATAAAATAAATAAATTGTTAATATGATATCAACATTCTAAGAAAATAGTCGAATAACAAAGCTGTATTTAAATTAATTATACTATTTTTAACATATCATCTTTATTGGTGTATACTTTTTTATTCATTTTAACGTTGTCATCCCCCACGACAGCTTAAGATAATTTTATTTATTTAAATTTTCTATATGAAAAGAGTTCAGTTATTAATTACTTTATTAGTTAGTGTTTTGATGTTATCAACTAGTGCTAGTGTTTCTGCGCAAAAAACTTTGACAGTACAGTCGGGTTTTACAGGAAGTACTGCAGATACTTATGCAACTATTGGGGAAGCAATAAATGCTGCCTATGGAACAGAACAAAATGTAACTATTATTGTAAAGGAAGGTACTTACAAAGAAAAAGTAACATATACTCAATATGGAAGTGGGCGAAAAGTAGTGTTGGCATCTGAATTTTTTTTAGATGGGGATGCAACTCATATTGGTAAAACTATCATTAATGGTAGTGGAGTTACACAAAGAAATACGAATGATGCATTAGTTGCGACTTATGGAAATAACGGTGATACAAGCTACTTCAAACTAATAGGGGTAACGATAGATAGTGCTAGTCAATATGGCTTGGATATTACTGCAGGACAGGTGAGTAATTGTATATTAAAAAATTCAGGATCAATTGGTACAATTCCTTTCTTTTTCAGAGGAACTAAAATTAAAAATGTAACTGTATTCAATAATATAGGTGTTTCTATTTTTGCCTTTCAGGGGGTAGGGTCTGAGGCTGTAGATGCTAGAAATTGGCTTGTTGAAAACTCTACTTTTTATAACAATAAAGCAATTTCTCAAAATAGTTCAAGTGATAATAGAGGTGGTCCATGGACTCAAACAGGTATTGGTGCTATTATTTGGAGTACAAGCAACACTACGGGAACCTTATCAAATAATATTTTTTATAACAACAATGGCGACAATATAATTACTTCTGGTGGTGATAGACCAACCGACACCTTGAATGTTTTTAATAACGTTTTTTACAAAAACAATACTAAGACTGCCTACTTCATAAACTGGTGGGGTAATTTTGGAAGAAATAACTATACTTCACGTTGGGTCAATAACATTATTGACAACAATTATACTAAAGCAACCAATAATTCCAATAGTGAATTTTCTTGGGGTGATGGTGGAAGTAATGGTAAGCCACAAAATTATATAATAAAAAATAATTTATTATATACAGAGTTTAATACTAATAGAAACCAGCCAAGCAATTTTTCATCCACATTTACCTTTGATTATGACTCTGCAACTAATATTATTGGTTCAGCAATTTTCAAAGATACAGCCAACCTTGACTTTGCTTTATTGCCTAAAAGTCCAGGGATAGGTGCAGGAAATAATACTTTCGCCTCCGAAAAGGATTATAATGGAGCAGCTAGGCCAAATCCAACTGGCTCTAAAGTAGATATGGGTGCAGTGGAATCAATTCTATCCATGCCTACACCTTCCATAACATCAGTTCAAAAAGCGGTGATTGGAGGTAAAAAAGCAAATAAAATTAATTTTAGTATTTATAGCAATCCAAAGGTAGATTCTGTAATTATATACAGAAGTACTGCTTCAAAAGATACTGCTATTATATTATCTTCTGCAGGTACTTATTCTTTAACTAATAGAAAAGATACTGTTGCAAATGCAAGTGTTTATACAGATACTACAGGTATAGCTAATTCTACAAAATACTATTATACTATTAAGGCTTTCAAGCAAATTGGTAGCTTATTGTCTCAGGCAAGTGCAGTAGATAGTGTTACTACAAGTGCTTCTACCAGTGCAGTCGCTGTGCCTACAAGTGTTACTCCAGCCAATGCTGGGAGGTCTAGTGTTTCTATTACTTGGACTTCTTCTAATATTTATACCGGTACTTATTCTACCACAAGAACTAAATATTACATTGATATTTACAAAGGTACATCTGCCTCTAATTTTAGTTTGTTGACTACTATTGATGATACAACCAACAATTTTGTAGATAAGACAACTTACTTAAATACAACTTACTATTACTATTTAGTAAACAAAGATGCGAATGGAGTTGTATCAGATTCAAGTGCACATGTTTCCTGGAAAACTCCAATAACAACTGGAGCAAAAAAATGGTATGTAGATAAAACCGGTGGTTCTGATGCTTGTACCGATTGTACAACTCCCACCAATGCATATAAAACATTGTCAGCTGCCATGACCAATGCAGTAAAAGGGGATACTATACTTGCCTTGCCAGGTATATATCATGAAAAGATAAAAATCAATCCTGGAGTTACTTTCGGATCTAAATTTTTAATTACTGGAGATACATCATTTATTAGATCTACCGTAATTGATACTGCTGGTTCAAATACAGGCAGCATGGTTACTTATGCTGCTTTCGAAACTAATGGAAATCCGATCTGGACCCAATTTGTTGGATTGACATTTACGCATGCGCCAGCCAAAGGCAAATACGTTATCAATACGCAACAGCAATGGCAAAAATATGCCGCCTTTGTAAATTGTTTATTTACCAATAACGGATATACCGATATTGCCAATGTACAAGGTAGAGATGCTAACCAAGACTTTATCTACATGCAATTTCAAGATAGTACCTTGATTGAGAATTCTGTTTTTGAAAACAACAATGGTTTAATCAATTTTGGTGGATCGGGAATAGTGTTAAAAAATAACATATTTAGAAATAACAATACTAATTTAACTAAATCAAATAATGTATGGTGTGAAACAGGTTTGATTAATGCTTGGGCTAATGGTTTGAAAATTTCTGGAAATATTTTTTATAATAATGGAATGACTAATAACAATGACAATTGGCAGTTTTTCATTATGAAATTAGGAGGTAACTCTTCTGATTCAACTTTTATTACTAATAATACTTTCTATAGGAACAATGCTACACTTATTGCATTTAATAGTCCAACCCCAATTACACATATTACCAATAATATTTTCTATAATAATTTATTAGACTTTTTCCCAAATAATGTAACCTCTGATTTTTATGTAAAAAATAATGCTTCAACAAGTAAAATTGAAGATTCTAGGTTGTCTAATATTAGTAGTATTGCTTTCTCTAATAATTTACTGTTTTCTTCAAATTTATTTACAGATACTACTTTGTTTACCATAGATCCATCATCAATTTTAATTAATAGTGGAACCAATACTTTCGGAACAAAGGGGACAAAGACAATTGATTCAAAAGATATCTATGGCAACCCAAGACCAGGTCCAGCAGGAACCAACTCAGATATTGGTGCAGTGGAGTCTACGTTTGGTATTTCTTCTCCTGTTTTATCTTCATTAGATGGTGCCAATAAATCAGTGGTAGTTAAATGGAAAAAACCAATTAATGGAACTATCACTGGCTATGAAATTTTCAGATCTACTTCTAGTATACCTTCGACTACTTCTTCTGCAACATTTGTTATTGCAAAAGCAGATAGCTTATTCTTAATTGATACTGCTTTGGTTAACTTAACTAAGTATTATTATAGGGTTAGAGCTTATAGCGGTACTAGTTCAAAATCATACAGTGCATTTTCCAATGAACTTTTTGTAAAACCAAATACGCCTCCAACAGGTGTTGATACGGCTATTGCTTATCCTGGTCCAAGAAGTGTTGCTGTTAAATGGGCAGATACTTCTTCTGTAAAAAGAAAATACAATGTATATAGAGGTATAGATAAAGATAATTTAGACAAAGTAGCTTCTGCTGTGGATACTACTTATTATATAGATAATACAGCTGTTGCTAATACTAAATATTTTTATGGTGTTAAAGTAGTGGATAGTGTAGGTGCGGCAAGTCCTATATCTAAGTTAACCACAGTAGTACCTAATAATATATGGGTAATTGATACTGCTGGTAAATCGAGCAATAACGGGTCTACAGGCTTGCCTATCAAGAGCATTCAGTTTGCTATAGATAATGGTAATCCAGGGGATACTATATTAATTAACAATGGTACTTATTATGAAAACCTTCAGTTAATAAAGAAAACCTATACCCTTATTGCAAAAAATAAAGGAAAAGTAACTATATCTCCTTTAGACCCTGCTGGTTCTCCAATTTTAAAAATTCAAGACCAAGGTGATTGGAATGTAACCAACTACTCCAAAGCGCCAAATAAAATTATAGGTATTACTTTTTCTGGATCTACTTTCAACCAATGGAACAAAGGGTTCCCTTCTGCTGTAGAAATTACGTACAATTCAAATCCAATTTTTGAAGCATGTACTATATCTAATAACACATCTATTGTTGCTATTTTGATAGATCAATCAGCTCCTGAATTTAGGAACTCATTAATCATTAATAATACAGGAGAAAGAGGGGCGTTTTATGCGAGTGGAGGTCAGGATTCAACCAGACCAAGAACAAAAGTGGCTAGGTTTGTGAATTCAATTATTTATAATAACTCTTTCTTATCAAGATATGATGGAAATATTAATAAAGCCTTTGTTATATTTAATAGTATTTTATCTAATAACGGTTATGATAATAGTACCAGCACATCTAATTATAAAGTTGTTGGATCAGTGGTGGACAATATAGCCTTTGCTAACCAATCTACCACCAATGTATTAAGCGATCCTCAATTTAATAATGCTTCAAATAATGATTATTCTTTGAGCAATTTCTCACCTGCACTAGGCAGAATGCAAAGTGTTTTATATTTAACTGGAAGTAACAATGAGAAAGACACATTAAAAGCTATTACTTATGATTACAATAATGTTTCAAGGCCATTGCCTGTAGGCACCAATGGTGATGCAGGAGCGTTTGAAAATAAATACAGTATTCCAGCACCGCAAATTAGTCGTTTACAAAAAACAGGGACTGCAGTTACCATTACTTGGGCTAAAACAGATTCTACTGTTTTAACTGGAGTTAAAATATATCGCGATACCATTAAAACATCTTTGGATACAATTGCTGCATTGGCAACAGTGGATTTAACTTCAAAAACAATTTCTGATGTATTGCCTAATGCTAACAAAGAATATTTTTATGCTATTAGAGCAACAGTGGGCACTGGCGCTAGTGCTGTTACAACGGGTTTAAGTAATATAAAATCTTCTAAAGACACCATATTTGTACCTGCATTAAACTTTATTATTGATACTGCATCTATTAAAATAAGAGCAGCTTCAAGACAGGGTAATGGATTAGGTCAATCGGTGAATTTAGTGAAATTGGCTGCAGATGCAGAAACAGCTTTGCCTAAATTAATTGTGTATTCACAAGAGTTTAGACAAATTGATAGCACGAAGCGTTATGCAAGTGACTCATTAACTGCTATTAATTTATTGGCTGGATCAGGTGTAAATAAAATTAAATTAGCTATAAATAAAACTGTACTAGTTGCAAAAGGTAAGAACGATTACATGCAGTTAGTATCTGCTATGAACGTGAATGGAGATGATGAATTTGATTTGGTAGGAATTTATAGAAATAGTACCAGCTTGAACCAACAAGCACATATTGCTTATTTAACTAATAACAATTTAAACTTTAGTTTAGATACTGTTAAACCACCAACAAATTTCTACAATCCTAATATTAATAGTTATAATCAGTCTACTAATTTATCTTACAAATGGGATCAAAAAACCTTCCAATTTAATGACAATGCAACAAATTTTGGACAAAATATTGAATCTGCTGCAGAATACATGGATGGTAATTTTGATGGTAAAGAAGAATTAATAGTAAGCTTACAACAAGTGAAATGGGAGCCAAATGCTACTTTGAATTATGGCAATAACACTAGTATATATCAAACAAGCAGTAGTGTTCGTCCAGTAAAATTTGTGGATATTAACAACGATGGTATTCCAGATATTTTTGCCATGACCAATTGGCCTTGGTCTATTGGTTTAGGACAAGTCAATGGAAATCCAATGGTGGTATTTGTGTCTAATAAAAAAGATGGTAAATTCTACATGTACTTAACAGGCATCAATGTAGATTGGGGTGCAAGCTTGTACTTTGGTGACTTTAAAAATAGTCGTACTACCCAAGTTTTAACTAGAGTGAATGGAGGTAATTACAAAGTATATGACTTTGATAATAATTATAGTGCCACTAGCGCAGAAATGCAAGTGAATGGAGTATTGAACGATGGTAAAATTGCAGTGGGTGACTTAAACAATGATGGTTATCCAGATGTGGTTACTATTGACAATTCCAATAATTTCATTGCATACTTAAACTCACATCGTGGTGATTTCGAAAAAAGAAGCATTGGGCAGATGCCGTTCCAGTCAAATGCAAGTTGGTCTGCATTTAATTTAAAAATGCTTGACTTAAACCAAGATGGCGCTAAGGATTTAATGTGGTTTGAAGGTGTACCAGAGTCTGATGGTAACTATAACTGGAATTCAAATAATTTTTATGTAAGAACTTGGTTGCAAGAAGTTGGAGATCAAAAAAGAACTGCACCTGCTAAAATTTCTGCAAGTGACATTAAGGTATCTAACAATGGATATAATGTAAAAGTGCAATGGACACCTTCTAAAGATGCTATTGATCCTTATATTTTTGCGAATGTAAAAGTGGATACCTTAGATACTTATAAATCTGCTAGAATTAACAATGCATATAACTACAGACAAGGTAATCCGGCCATACCTATCGTATTAGATAGGGTGTACGCAAGAAATTATCCAGATTCATTGACTTTCAATGATGTTAACTTGTCCAGTAAGAAACCTTATTACGTAAAAGTTCAAATGGTTAACCAAGAAGGACAAGCTTCTGATTTTGCAGAAAAAGTATTCTCACCAAAAGATCCATTAGCAAGTATTGATAATGCGATACCAGGTTTACAAAATGCTAGATTCGCTTGGGGAGATTTTAACAATGATGCTTTATTAGATTTGGCCGTAATGGGACAAAGTGATAATGGAAACATAACTAAAGTGTATCAAAATACAGGAAGCGCATTTGTTGATTTAAACTTAACCAACAGAGCCTATCGTTATGGGGACATCAAATGGGTAGATCTAAACAACGATGGTTGGTTAGATGTGGCCATGATTGGTCAACCAGGCGCGGGTGTTGGCTTCCAAGTCTTAGTCAATAACAAGGGTGTATTTGAAGTTAAAACGCCTACCTCAGTAGCTGGTTTGAAATATTCAAATATGGCATTTGGAGATTATGACAACAATGGAACCTTAGACATGTTCACCTCTGGACAAGATGCAGGGGGTAATGCACATTCTTATTTATATAAAAATGATGGATTAGGCAACTTTACTATTGTCACTGAATTGAATGACTTTGGTATCTTGCCAAATATGTATGACGCAGACGCTCGATTTATAGATTATGATTTAGACGGCGATTTAGATTTAGTATATTCTGGAACAGATCAAAATAATAATCCTGCTGGTGGTGTTCGTGTGAATACAATCTTAGATCCTAAGTTGACAACAAACAATTATGGTAATAATGGTCAATATAATAATGGCTATACTTATAACTTAAATACTTATAACAACGATTGTCAATGTAACCTTGGTTTAGCGATGAAAGCTGCGAGATTTGATATTGGCGATATTGACGGGGATGGTGATTTGGATATTGTTGAAATTGGTTTGGCAAGAAAATATACTGGTCAAACTTTTACAGATAATCCTCAATTAGTTATCATTAGAAATCAAACCAAGGAGACCAAAAACGCTAAGTTTGGAAATTACTTCTCTTATGGAAGTATCTATAATATTTCTGCAACCATACTAGATAGTATATACAGCGGGGATGTTAAATTGGTCGATTTCAACAATGATGGTTTATTGGATATTACAGTAACTGGATTGGACAAAGTAGATAATCCAGTTACAAGGTTCTATTTGAACCAAGGAGGATTTGGCAACTTTACTTTATCTAACAATGCCATGATTCCACAATACTCAAAATCTGCCATTAGCTGGGGTGATGCTAATGGAGATGGAAGTATGGACTTAGTAATTAGTGGTAATAAATTGGTTGGAGCTTCTACTTCAATATTCTTGAATGATCAAGGAACCAATACTAATAAGGCCCCATCAGTTCCTCAAAACTTAACATTTATAGATCAAGGACAGGGTAGGGTTTTATTGCAATGGGACGCATCTACAGATGACCATACTAACCCAGAAAATTTATATTATAATTTGAAATTGGGTACCAAACCTGGGTTGAGTGATTTAAGAGTTATTCAAGTAAACCCAATAACAGATAAATTACTTACACCGAATACTTCTTTGATTGGTTCAACTAAGTATTATATTGAGTTACCTCCAGGTGCTTATTATTGGTCTGTTCAGGCAGTGGATGGCAACTATTCTTCTTCTAAGTTTGCTTCTAATCAAAAAATTGTTTTAAGATATCCTTGGCAATTTGTGAACCAAGGAGGTATCGTAGATTCAAGAATACAACCATTGGAGAATCCTGCATTTGCTTGGGCCGATGTGAACAATACAAATGTTTTCGATTTCTTATACCTTGGTACTGGAAATGCTGCCAATGATCAAAACAATACACCTGTTGGATTGTATAGAAATATTGGTGCGAAGTTTGTTAAGTTGAAAAATGATTCTACTCAAACAAGTGGTGGATTTAAAGGGACAGGTTTTAGAACTGATTTGAGTGGCATTAAAAATGCTCAAATTAAATGGGTAGATTTTGATAATGATAGTAAATTAGACTTGGTAGTGGCTGGAGATGATGTAAATAACGGTAAAGGAAGATTGGTTGCATTCAGAAATAGAGGCAACTACAAGTTTGAAAACGTTACTTATTCTTTATTCAATGGAACTTATTTAGCTAGTCCTAAAATAGAATTCATCGATTTAGACAACAATGGATTTAAAGATTTTGTTTATACTGGAGTTGATGATCAAGGATTAGGTCAATTTAAATTTATTGGATTGTATAAAGACTCTACATTGAAATCTCCTGTTGGTGATATACTTGGATACAAAGCAGTTGCTTTGAAAAACAACTTGGACGTCTTATTAACTAGTTCAGGTATTTCCAACGTAAACTTAGCAGTAGGTGATTTAAATAAAGATTTAAAACCTGATTTTGCGATCTTGTATGATGATGACAATGGCCGTAGAAAAGGAGAAGTATATAATAATACTTCAGATACTTCAAATAATATCACATTTATAAAAAGTGCAACCATTTCTTTACCTATATTAAGTAATTCAACATTGGATTTAATAGATTACAATAATGATGGTTTATTAGACTTGGCACTTTCTGGTACTTCACAGGCTACTGGACAGATATTCAGAATATACCAAAATAAATGGTTGGATTCTGCTGCTAAAACCATTCAATTTGTTCAATCGAATTCAACAGTATTGCCTTTTGAAAATGGACAAACTACTTGGGGTGATATTAACTCTGATGGATATCCAGATATTATCTTTAGTGGAAGCAGGGCTGGTAAAGGGAAAATTAGTGCTATGGCTTTAGCCGATCCATCTACAGTTAAAGTGAATGGTATACTTAAGTATAATGAATTACCTACTTTCCCATTCGGAGATTATTCTGTAATGAGACCAAGTTTAGGTGATTTTAGTGGTAAAAAAGTACTTGATTTAGTATTAGTGGGTACTGAAAAAGTAACCGATCCAATTGCAAATACAAGCTCAAACGTTTCTTCATTTAAAATATTGAAAAACGTACGTGCATTGTCTGCATTGGTAAAAGATACTAGTATTGGTGTTGTTTCTATTGGTGCAACAACTGGAAGCATTAAATCTATGAGTACTACTATAATGGGCAGTCAAACATTAGAAACCTTAACTAGAAGTAACAGTGTAAGAGGATTTGCAGATTCTACCATTGCAGTAGCAGATTCTAACTATGTTGAAAATGCTTATGGTTCAAACAATGCACCTACTTCACCTAAGATAGATTCTTCTACTATTATCAGTAGGGTTGATTCTGTCAATAATAAATATTTAGTAAGATTAAACTGGAAAGCGGCATCGGATGACAATACCCCTTCATCAGGTTTAACCTATGCGGTTTCCATTGGAACCAAATCGGGATTAAGTGATGTCTTAGATCCTAATGCGAGCTTAATCACAGGAACAAGAAAAACGCCAGATGCAGGTAATGCTGGTAAGAACAGTTCTATTACTGTAATCTTAGCTCCTGGTATATATTATTGGTCGGTACAAGCTATTGACGCATCAAATGCTGGATCTAAATTCTCAGGTACTAAAATCATACAAGTAAATGCGAATAGATCTTTAGTAGAAAGAAGTGCGCCATATGATATCTTATTGAATACTTCAACTGAATCAAACTTTTTCTTGAAGCAAAATGATTCTACTGGAATTAAATACGCATTAACTGCATTAGACAATGATAGTACTGCTGTATTAACTTATTCAATTGTTACAGATACTGCATCCTTGTTTAATATAGATGCTTCTAATGTATTGCGCTTGAAGAAAAAGCCAACCGCAGCATTATATTCACTTAAATTAAGAGTCGTTGACAACTATGGTATTAACTTTGATAAGATTTATACTTTCCAAGTGATTCAAGCACCAAGCAAGTTGTTAGTAAACGGAAAAGATACTTCATACTTCTATTACAATAAAACTACTGCAGATTCTGCTAAGCTTACATTGCAGTTAAATGCAACTTATGATCCAGTTCCACCTATTGACCCTGTATTGAAATATAGTTTTGTAACAGGAGTAGGTGGAGATAACAATGGCTTGTTTGATTTAGGTAGTAGCATCTTAATTAATAAGAGAAAATTAAATGATGCAGATACCATTAAATTGAGAGTGGCTGCAACGGATGTGTATGGCTTGTCTGTAGAAAGAATTATTTACTTAATTAACACAGCTTGTCCTACTAAGCCTAGCTTAACTGTGAAGCCTAGTGCCACAGCATGTTTACCATTGGTAGTGAACTTAACAGATAGTTTAATTACTAATGGAACTGCCAAGGGTTTAACTTTTGCCTACTTTACCGATGTGGATGCAACCAATAAAGTAGTAGATCCAACCAAGGTTACTACTTCTGGTACTTATTATATTAAAGCGTATGATACAACAGGTTGTGGAATTGCTAAACCAATTGTAGTGAGTGTAGCTAGTCAACCAGCTGCACCTACAATTACTGCAGCAGCAGCTTGTCAAAATCAACCAAATGTAACCATTGGGTATACTGCACCATCTTCTAAGGTTAAATTAGTATGGTACGGTAACAATGCAACAGGTGGTTCTCCATCTACATCTACGCCGAGCTTTAACACTAGTGCAGCAACCACACTTACTTATTATGTGGGTCAAGCAGATACAGTGGCAGGTTGTTACAGTGATAGAGTTAAATTAGATATTTTAGTGAAGCCAACACCAGTTGCACCAAGCATCTCTAGAGATACTGCAGGCAATTTAGTTTCTTCAGTAGG
>Ga0214919_10004354_pt1 | contig 20759 bp, 24 predicted proteins | sample LL1503_MetaG_FD_177994 | JGI IMG/M metagenome (GOLD analysis project Ga0214919, IMG submission 177994) | Freshwater microbial communities from Lake Lanier, Atlanta, Georgia, United States - LL-1503 | ecosystem: Environmental > Aquatic > Freshwater > Lake | place: USA: Georgia | collected... | reverse complement strand
TTGAGATAATGATAAAGCTAATGATAAATGTTATTATAATAATAACATCATTAATGGAGCATATCAAATGGCGAGATCCTATCCTTACGAATTAAGAACAAGAGTAATATAGGCTTTAAGCAAAATGACGATAACGCAAGTACAGCTAAGCACATTGAGATAGTGAGAAGGATATGGGGCGTATATTCAATCTACTAGTTAAGCAGGCAGTTTTATAAAGTAATAGTTTGAGTAGTTGCTTTTATATCTTCTCCAATTGCAGTTATTGTAATTTTTATTCCTTTACCTCCATTGTTTTTCCTAGTATAACCAAGGTGAAATAATTCTATTTCATCTGGATTTATATTACAGATATATTATTTATCGTTAAAGTTACTACATTTGCCACAATCTCAATCTATATCTACAAGGACAGAGACAGAATTGATAGTTTTTTCTACACTAATATTCTTTAACTTTACTATATAAGCATACCAGTAGCCGGAGGAAAGTAATACAATTTTATTATATTTGCCATTATCGTAAACAATTTCTAAAACACCAGGATTGGCAAGACGATCATAAATCAGTCTTCCGAAATGAACAATAAGTACAGTACAAAGAATAGCCAAGAGACTATTTGAAATTTTATCAGATAATGGCATTGATTCTACTTCAGCTATAATCCACGTTACAATAAAAGTCGCTACAATACCTATAATCTCTATAAATCTCTGTCTAATAAATTAGGATAAACTCCCTTTAAGAAATTTAATGACTTTTCCCACTTAGCTAATATCTAAATTTTTAAACAATTTTATATCATTATTCTTGTAGTATTTCAAGGGATGATTGCGAAGACTTTTAAAAACTGGTTGCGGGGGTTGGATTCGAACCAACGACCTTCAGGTTATGAGCCTGACGAGCTACCAGACTGCTCCACCCCGCGATGATGAACTATAATTAACCGAACTTGACTAACTATAGCAAATTTAAAAAACTAGAAGTATTTTTGTATTATACACTTTTACTGAAATTAAGACCAGCAAATTTTTTATTAAAATTACTAATATTTTTATTAGATTGATTAACAATATTCCCAAATTCTTTGGTCCATGCTGGATGCTTTCTATAATCCACATCCATTAAAATTTCATCTGCAGCTCCACCTGAATTTGTTTCAAAAACATCATCACTGATAATAATTTTAAATTTTTTATATTTAGGATGTATTGCAGTATTCATAATGAAATCTCAACTTTTTTATTAGCTATCTTTCTTTTAATCATTTGAGCATGTTCTGAAAGCATATCGCAAGATACTTTTAACATATACTCATCAAATCCACCAACTTTTTCAACAGAACGCAAACATTTAGCGTTCACAGACAGTTTATATTCTTGACCAATTAAATCACTTGTAAATCTTACAACTCTTAAATTAGGCTCAAACCGTCTTCTAGTTTTTCTTTGAGAGTGCGATACTTTATTACCATATAAAACACCAACTCCGCTCAGTTCACATTTACGAGACATCGCAATTTCCATAATTTATCATCAATAATCCATAAGATATAACGTTAATAAAATATTTTGTCAATAGATTTTATTAAAATTATAGCATCAATAACGCTTCTTTCATTGAATATAAGCCTGCTGGCTTATCAGAAATCCAACTCGTAGCCCAAATTGCCCCCTCAGCAAAGGAATCTTTGTTTAATGCTTGGTGTTTCATACTAATAATCTGATCATTTCCTAAAAATAATACTTCATGATCACCGTGAATTTGCCCACCTCTAATGGAATTAATACCTATTTCATTAATCAATCTCTGCCCCTTAGTGCTACGATCTAATACTAAACATTCTTTAAAATTTAAATTTCTAGCCTCTGCCACAGATTCACCTAACATTAGAGCCGTTCCAGATGGAGCGTCTTTTTTGTCACGATGATGACAATCTGTAATTTCTATATCGTAGGTATTATCTAAAATTTTAGCTACTTTACCTGCCAACATCGCAAGTAAATTAGCCCCTAAACTCATATTAGCGGAGTAGAATATTGTTAATTTTTGAGACACTTCCTTTAATCTCTCAAATTGGTAGTCATGCAAACCAGTAGTACCAATAACTAATTTATTCTTGTAAATTTCGGCATAATCTAGCAATTTATCTAATATCTCATTGCTAGAAAAATCAATAATTACATCACAATTTTGACAAAATTCCGCAAGATCGTCTATATGATTTTTTCTGGAGAATGTTGCAGAAACTGTATAAAAACTTTTATCTGCTAGTTTCTGCACTATAATCCGCCCTATTCTACCAGTTGCACCACAAATTCCGATATTCATAGCGATTTTAACTCTCTATATTTTCTTAAACAATATACTAATGGTTCTGAATTATTATTTATAATAGTATTTATAACTTCACCAATAACCATAGTATGATCGCCCCCTTCATGACAATTAAATCTTTTACATTCAATATGGCAAATAGCTCCACTAATCAACGGACAATAACTATATACCCCTAAATTATATGAAATATCTATAAACTTATCAGGATTATGCTTGGAAAAATGCCTAGAAATACCGACTTGCTCTTGTGATAAAATGCTCACAGCAAAGTTCGTACTATTAACAAAAGCCTCAAAGCTGGAGGATTGTTTATCAATACAGAATAATATTAAAGGTGGAGATAAGGAAACGGAGGTAAAAGAACTAGCAGTAAAACCAAATAGCTTTTTATTATGTATTGTAGTCACAATATTAACGCCCGTTGGCAGTATACTCATAGACTGTTTAAATTGCTCAGAATTCACCTTTGAAGCCATTTTTTAGTGATAAGACCGATTGTTCCATCCTCTTTCAGCTCCTGAATAGCTTTATTAACCATATCAACAAACTCCGAATTATTCGGCAGAGCAATAGCAAATTCAGAAGAAAAATCCTTCAAACTAAAGCTTACTAGTTCTTGATTATTTGCAATAAATTTTTTAGATTGCCATTCTTCAAGTATAATCGCATCTATTACTTTTGATTTCAATTCTTCAATTAACATCAAATTATTAGATAAATAATTTATCCTAATATTAAATTGATTAGCTAAATTTTGTGCTATTATTGCCCATGTCGTACCTAATTGCACTCCAACGACTTTGTCATTTAGGTCGCTAGCACTTTGAAAATTATCAGCAACTCTACATAATATAGACACGTTAGTTGCCATATAGGTTTGCGAAAACTTAATATGCTTTTTACGCTCCTCAGTCACCGTTATCCCAGCTATTATCATATCCACATTGCCAGTGGATAAAGCTGCTAATAAACCATTAAAATCAAAATTTTTAATTATAATTTTCTTACCTAATTTTGCTCCTATAGCATTAATCAGATCTATATCTAAACCCACTATTTGACCATTTTGGATAAATTCATAAGGTGGGTTATCAGCACTGGTCGCAACCGTTAGAGTATTTTCCTTAGATTTATCATCACAACCAATGAGCAATAAATTCATTATCACAATAGCAAATATCTTTACGAATTTCATATAAATAGTCAATTTTAAGTACTTAATGTCACTCATTATCGCACTTTTTAACCACTTATACAATGGACTTATTAGAAATTTTACATCAGTTATTAGTTTTTTGATAAAATTTTCCGCTTTACATTTTACTTTAATTGCAATAAAATATCATTGCTACCTTGTAGCTATGGTGATAAACGTGATTTAGAATAGAGGTTGCGGACTCGGGGGCAGTACCCGACGCTTCCACCAAATGATTTGGATAATTCAGCGATAGTAATGGTGTTTTATCTTATGGGGGCGAAATAGGATCGACGTGCTTAATAAAAAAATTATCTTTACTCGGTATAATTCCGCCGGACCTTGTGTCACTTGGGTTAAAAAAGGAAACGCAAATGATAATCAACGTTTCGTAGGAAATGCAGCAATAGCTGCTTAATTCTACGCGGTTAGGGGCGACCGGGCAACAGAAAAGCCCCATTAGATTTTTACTAGAAGAATTATGTTGTAATGATATTACTCACAATAGTTTGGAAGCTTGATGATGCCTCAAGTAAGATTTATTCGAGAATAGGGATATTTAGTTATGTGTTAATATCCCTCATCTTCACATTAGTTTAAAAACAACGGTATTTTTTAAAATTGATTGTTGAATTTAAGGATTGCCTATTAAGGCAGGATTTTATTATTATTTCGTCTATATTATTATTTATATTATGAACGCACCGTACCAACAGTCAATCAATCAATATAAGTTTGAGTTTATAAGAAAAGTTCTTACTAAAATTTGTGATTATAAATCCCAAATCGATGAGGCATTATATATTTCTTATAGAACTGATTATCCTTCAGTAATTTTATCTCCCACGATGAAAAAAAAGCATCCTAAGGAAATAACTATAATTTTGCAACATCAGTTTGAAGATTTGAAAGTTACCTTTGAAGGATTTTTTGTCACTATTAGTTTTGATAGTGCTTACGAAAAAATTTATATACCATTTAATGCTCTGACTGGTTTTGTTGATTCTAATAATGGTTACAATTTACAGTTTGAACCAAAAATAACTAGTAATATACTAATATTAGATCATTTTCGAAAACCCAATAAACCATTATAAATATCCCTATTTATAGTAGTTTGTAATATAAATATTTTTAAAAAGTTAATTTTTACTATGAATATGGTTGATAAAATTATAATATATACTGATGGGGCATGTTCAGGTAACCCAGGTCCTGGGGGTTGGGGAGCATTGTTAAAATTTAATGAAGTGTGTAAGGAGATATTCGGTCATGAGATACAAACTACCAATAATCGTATGGAAATGACAGCAGCAATTGAGGCTTTAGCAATTTTAAGAAAATCATGTACTGTAGAAATATATACAGATAGCAAGTATTTGCAACTTGGAATAACTAAATGGATCAATTCATGGGTCAAGAATAATTGGCGTAAAAGCAATAATGAGCCAGTCAAAAATGCAGATTTGTGGAAAAAATTATATAATGAGCTAGGAAAACATTCTATTATTTGGAATTGGGTGAAAGCTCATAGTAATAATGAAGGTAATGAAATGGCAGATAAACTGGCTGTTAAAGGAAAGGAAAATGCTATCAAGAGACTTAAATGTCCTTAATAAATAATTTTTTCATAATGATTTTTTCCAAAAAGGTAGGACAAGATCAGCTTGGTAATAAATATTATGAGAATAAAAAAAAGAATTATCTAGGAGTAGTTAGAAGGCAAGTAATTTACCAAAGTGAAGCAGAAGCCTCAAAGGTAACGCCTATGTGGCACGCTTGGTTACATTATCTGATTGATGAAATACCAAGTAGTAATAACAACTATTTGTGGCAACAAGATTATTTGCTAGATTTAGAAAATACTAAAAATAATACTGTAATAGACGTTAAATACAATAAATGGCAACCCTTTAGGTAATGAACAGATGAAACATAATATTATAGAAACGTTAGTTGGCTTTGTCGTAATAGTCTGTGCTTTGACTTTTTTTATCTTTGCTTATAAAATTGGTAATTTGTCAAAAATTGACTCTGGATATGTACTGAAAGCAAATTTTCAAAATGTTGAAGGGATATCTACAGGTAGTGATGTGATGTTGGCTGGGGTAAAAATTGGCTCAGTACTAGATATAACTTTGAATAAAGTTAATTTTTTTGCTTTATTAACTATTCAAATTGATAAAAAGATAAAATTACCTAAAGACACTCACATAGCGATAGTCACTAGTGGGATAATTGGTAATAAATATATATCAGTTTCTCCTGGCCTGTCTGAAGAGAATTTAGTTGAGGGGGATGAAATAAAATATACGCAATCTACCGTTAATATCGAATCACTGATTGGCAAGTTAATTTATTCCTTTGGTAGCGGTGGTAGCTCTAGCGGTAGTGACTCTAGCGGTAGTGATAAAAAATAATGAGGATTTTTATTTTTTACTTCCGCTTTAGAAATCACTCTATTTTGATAATGATAAATTATTGTATAATATTGTTAAATTTAATTACCAATTATAATGATACTGAATGTTTAAGTTAGCTAATATATTTAAGTTACGCTCTAATCCTGATAAGGACTTAAAAACTATCCAACCTAGCAATTTTGTTAAAATTACTAGAAATTGGTACGAAGAAAGAGCTGATACATTAATAGTGCAACGTAATATTTTGCTAATATTGTCTACATTATTGATGGTCGCTATAGTTGCATCTGTAATAGCGGTTATTTTTGTAGTCAATTCAAGAGAATTTAATCCTTTCGTTATTCAGGTTGATAATAGTACTGGAGTGGCAACAATTGTAAATCCAGTATCTTCTGAAATTTTGGAAGGCGACGAGGCTCTTTCAAGATATTTTATTAAAAAATATCTAATAGCTAGAGAGACTTATAATCCTGTTAATTTTGACACTGAAGCTCGAAAAATGGTTAGGCTATTTTCTTCAAATTCAGTATATTATAATTATTTAGGTTACATAAAAAATAAGGACGTGGATCCAATATTGATGTATGGTCAAAATAATACGACTTTTTTAATAGTTAAATCTTGGTCAAAATTAGAAAAAAACAAATATATGGTTAGATTTTCTATCAATGAAACAGCTGGTAACAAAAAAATATTTAACAAGATTGCTGTAGTAAGTTTTGCCTATATTCCAATGGAATTAACAGATGCGGATCGAGATATTAATCCTGTGGGTTTTCAAATTAATGGTTATAGAGTAGACGATGATAATAGCTAGACTTGTTTGCACAGCGATATTATCGTTGTGTTGTTTTATTGGTGTTGGAATAACTATTGGGTATGCTGATGATTGCGGTTGTGATGATGATTTAGCTATAACAACTGATAATAGAATTAAAACTTATATCTATACTCCTAATGAGGTATATCTATTGGTTTTGCATTTTGGTTTTCAATCAAGTATAGAATTCGCTAAAAATGAAGAGATACAAAATATCGTTTTAGGAGATTCATATGCTTGGAAAATGACTCCATTGGCTAATAGATTATTTATTAAACCATTAGAAAAAAATATTCGCACTAATATGACTATAATGACTAATAAAAGGACTTACCAGTTTGATATAGTCTCAAAGGAGTTAGAAGAAGGGCGTGAAAAGGATTTAGTATATGTCATTAGATTTTATTACCCTAAAAAAAACTTTGGTATTTCACAGCAATAAGTGTTCATAACTATAGTTAGAACGCTTATGTTGTAGTATAATTAAAAACGAAGTTGTGTTAGGGCAAACATTAAGGAAATCTAGCTATTAAGAATGATTGATTAGTTGATTCATCTTAGATTAATTAATCGGTCATTAGTTGCTAATATATATTTGTAAGTTGATATACTTTTAATTATGGAAGAAGATAATAATAATTACCCTCAAAGTACTTCCGTAAATTCGGAAATACCTAAATCATTGGAAATACCAGAAGTCCAAAATGAACTGTCAAAAGTTGCAACTAATCCTAAGCAAAGTATCTTCATTGTGGTTATTATTTCCATTGTTTTTATAATTATTTTCTTTAAATTATTTATAAATAACAGTAAACCCACTAATGTAGCACTTCCTACTAAACCTACTGAAGTGAGTAAACCAACGCAAGATAATGCAAAGAACTTGCCAGCAATTCCTAAATTACCAGAAGCACCAAAGCTAGAATTGCCTAAGGATCTTCCGCCACCACCACCTATAGCACCAGCACCTAAAATCCCTGATACCCCTACTATTACTTTACCAACACTAGAAAAAGACACGGATGTTGCTACAGTAATTCCTCTACCACCTAGCAATTCTTCACTTGTCTCTGAAAAATTAATAGAAAGTGATGCAGAAAAAAAACGTCGTGAGACCAAAAGAAAATCTTCTATAGTACTTATTGCTGGTAATCCTAATGTAAAGACTGCAAGCCAAATTGCCGAAGAATCGACTTTTCAAGATCGTGGAGATATGTCATATGTTTTGGGACGTGGTAAGATAATTGAGGCAGTACTAGAGAGTGCTATTAATAGTGATCTAGTCGGAGAAATAAGAGCAATAGTCAGTAGAGATGTCTTCTCTGAAAGAGATAAAATTATTTTAATTCCCAAAGGTTCGAAGGTTTTTGGTATTTTTTCAACTGGTAAAGATGGGAGTTTGGGCAGAATTTCGATTATATGGACTCGTATTGACCTATCAAGTGGTTATAGTATTAATTTGGACGCAGTATCTGTTGATAGCCTTGGAAGACATGGACAACAAGGAAGGTTAGATCAAAAGTTTAAAGAGAGATTAACAAATTCAGTATTAGTATCATTATTAAATATTGGTGTTGCTGCTGGTCTGAATAAGCTAGTCCCTCCCCCTGCAAATTCTCAAACCGCTGCTGCGGACAACACTACTGCTACTAATATACAAAATTTAGCACTAACCATTAATGGTGGACCTGGTACTGATGATTTCAAAATATCCCAAATATGTGCTAGTGTTTTGAATGCTATTACTGATACAACTTCACTATCTTATACTTCTATGGTGCAAGCATGCACTACTGCTCAAAATCCAACTGGATCTGTAGCGAGTCAAAGACTTGCAGCTCTTATGGTTGCTGTCAATAGTTCGGCAGCTAGCTTAATAAACGCTGCTGCAACTTCTGTTGATCCTACTCAAACTCAGATAGCTTCAACGCAAGCTTATACTGACATTACTGACACTATGAAAGATATGTTAAAACAACAAGAATTTAAACCGACTATTACCATTGATCAGGGTACTGTGGTTAAAATTTATGTCAATAAAGATTATAGATTTCCTAAATCTGTATTAAAAAAATCAAGATTAGTACAATGAGTGATAATTTTGCCGCATTAGAAACATTCCTATTACCTTTTAAAGAGATATTTGCAGAAGATGGGGTGAACGAGATCATGGTGAATATGCCAGGTGAAGTGTGGGTTGAGAAAAAAGGTGATCAATTTTATAAATCAGTACCTGAACTTGATTTTGAGCATCTTATGTCTCTTGGGCGACTTGTGGCTCAATCGACCGATCAAACTATTTCCGAAGAAAAACCTCTTCTTTCAGCCTCCCTACCTAATGGTTATCGCATCCAAATAGTATTTCCCCCTGCGTGCGAAGCAAGAAGAGTTATATATTCAATTAGAAAAGGTAGCCCAATAAATTTAACACTAGATGAATATGCTAAATTGGGAGCTTTTGATACTACATCTACTAAAGAATTAATTGATGAAAATGAAGTGATTTTAAAAAATTATCTAAATGACAATAAAATAAAAGAATTTATAAAGCATGCAGTAATTTCAAAGAAAAACATTATTATTAGTGGTGGTACTTCAACTGGTAAAACCACTTTCACTAATGCGGCTTTGGCAGAAATTCCAAGCGAAGAAAGATTAATAACTGTGGAAGATGCAAGAGAAATTATATTAGCAAAACATCCCAATAAATTACATCTCTTGGCTTCAAAAGGTGGTCAAGGACGTGCAAAAGTAACCACCCAAGATTTAATTGAAGCATGCTTACGCTTAAGACCAGACAGAATTATTGTCGGTGAGCTTAGAGGGATGGAAGCATTCAGCTTTTTACGTGCAATTAATACAGGTCACCCTGGTTCTATATCCACATTGCACGCAGATACTCCTACAATGGCGATAGAACAAATGAAATTGATGGTTATGCAGGCTGGTCTTGGAATGCCACCAGAGGAGGTAAAAAAATATATTTTAGCAGTTATAGATATTGTTGTACAATTAAAACGTGGTAATAATGGCAAAAGATATGTCTCAGAAATATACTACAGTAAAAATAGGCAGATATAATTATGGAATGGGATAAAATATTTAAAATCACTCGTACTGTCTTTGGACATTTTATGATACATCCGTTAGTGATATTTTGCACATTATGGTTCACAGGAGCATTTGTTGCGTTCTCTACTCATGAAAAGATCAATTTTGATTTAACAACCATAAATGTAATCTATAAATGGGGTTACTGGTTGATTAGTGTTTGGTCTCATTTAACTTTTCAAGCCTATAATTACTTAAAGGTTAAACTAATATTATCTCTGACCATGCCTAGTCTTGTTGTTATAATATTTTACTGGAAAAATTTTCAAAGAATAAAAGATTTACAATTTTTTACCCAAGCAGAAAAAGTTTATGGTGATGCTAACTGGGCTAATTCAGATGATATAGAAAAAGCTGGGCTACGTGCAAAACATGGTATGTTACTTGGTATGAATAGTGGAGGCTATTTTATTGCAGATGGATTTCAGCATGCCTTACTTTTTGCACCAACAGGCTCAGGTAAAGGTGTAGGGTTCGTAATTCCCAACTTACTTTTTTGGGAACATTCTATTATAGTACATGATATTAAATTAGAAAATCATGGTTCGACTAGTGGGTGGCGACAAAAGCAAGGTCAACGTGTTTTCGTGTGGGAGCCGTCAAATCCAGACGGTATCACTCATTGCTACAACCCTATAGATTGGGTGAGTACCAAACCAGGACAAATGGTAGATGACGTACAAAAAATTTCAAATCTTATTATGCCTGAAAAAGATTTTTGGAATAATGAAGCACGAAGTTTGTTTTTAGGTGTAGTGCTTTATCTAATAGCTGATCCCAGCAAAGTTAAATCATTCGGTGAAGTTGTCAGAACAATGCGTAGTGATGACGTAGTATATAATTTATCAGTAGTGTTAGATACTCTAGGACAAGTGATGCACCCTGTCGCTTACATGAATATTGCAGCCTTTTTACAAAAAGCAGATAAAGAACGTTCAGGCGTTATATCTACAATGAATTCCTCTTTGGAATTATGGGCAAACCCTCTCATTGATGCTGCGACCGCTTCATCTGACTTTAATATATTAGAGTTTAAAAAACATAAAACAACAGTATATGTTGGTCTAACGCCAGATAATATACAACGTTTACAAAAATTAATGCAAGTATTCTATCAACAAGCTACCGAATTTTTAAGTCGTAAAATGCCTGATCTAAAAGAAGAACCTTATGGAGTCATGTTTTTACTGGATGAGTTCCCTACTTTAGGGAAAATGGATACATTTAAAGCAGGTATTGCCTTTTTTAGAGGATATAGGGTTAGATTGTTCTTGATTATACAAGATACCCAACAGCTCAAGGGAACATATGAGGATGCTGGTATGAATTCATTTTTATCAAATTCTACATACCGTATTACCTTTGCAGCTAATAATTATGAAACAGCAAATTTAATATCTCAGCTTGTTGGTAATAAAACAGTTGAGCAGAAATCCTATAGTAAACCACTATTTTTTGATCTTAATATTTCAACTAGAACGCAAAATGTATCACAGGTTCAAAGAGCTTTGCTTCTACCTCAAGAAGTAATTCAATTACCTAGAGATGAACAAATTGTTTTAATAGAGTCTTTTCCCCCTATTAAATCGTTAAAAATTAAATATTATGAAGATAAGTTCTTTACAAGTCGGCTATTACCCCCTACATTCGTTCCAACTCAAAAACCTTATAATTTAGACGAAGAACAATAATATGGAACATCTAATGCAGGGTCGTAATTTTTTAATTATAAAGTAATAATTTTTATGTCCTATGCCATTATTGATATTGGTTATAATGCCATGAGAGCTGTAGTTTATGAATCAAATGAACTCGGATCTCTAGAAATTTTCAATAATACATTTAAAAGCGATGTTATTAATTTACTTAATTTAGATAATTTAGAAGTAAAACATCAGACATATTTAGCATTACAATATTTAGTACATATCTTTAATAGATTATCAGTCACAAATATTAAGTGCGTTGCCACTGCTGTACTTAGAGGACATCCAAGGGCTCAAGAATTTCAACAAATAATTAAGCAAAAATTTAATATTAACACTGAAATCATTTCTGGAGAAGAAGAAGCTTATCTTACAGCTTGTGGTCTTCTTTCTGGTATTAGCGGAGCTTGTGGTATAGTAGCAGATCTTGGTGGGGGAAGCCTTGAACTTGCCCAAGTGAAAGACAAGAAAGTAGGGATACTACAGTCTCTCCCTTTAGGAACTAGATTAATAAATAATGATGGTGCTAATAATTTTGCGAGAATTAGTCAAATGCTTAGAGACAAGTTTGGAGAGACACATTATCAAAATTTATACTTAATAGGTGGAGCTTTAAGGTTAATTGGACGTTCCTATATTGAATTTATTCACTACCCTATTAAAAATTTGCATAATCTTGAAATAAGTCCCAATGAATTTCGGTCATATCTTGATCACTTATCTATCGCTAGTATGGTTAAAACAAAATATGAATTAAGAGTTCACTTAAATGCAATTTTGGTTGCACAGATCATGTTAGATGTATTTGCTCCCAAGCAAATAGTTGTTTCAAATTATGGTTTAAAAGAAGGAGTAAGATTTACAAATCTTACTAAAGAAGAGCAAGAAAAAGATATTATTTATGAGAAAATCAAAATATTGACGAATTTTAAGGAATCTATTTGTCACATTGATAAGTATATAGAGGAAATTAAACCAATTTTAATTCTTCCAGATAAGGTAACAATCAATACAATTATTCTAGCAATAATGCTTTCCCAATATAATAAAACCATCGATAAAACCTTTCGTTCTAATTATAGTGTGGAATTTATTTTATCTTCAGAAATTCCTTTTACCCACCGTCAAAGATTAATGCTTAGCACTATTATGTCGATCGCACATAGTGCAGGTGATGGTTATATTAATAAATTATCACAAAGAATTATTAACAAAACTGATTATTGGAATAGTTATATAATTGGTAATTTTATAAAAATTGCTAGAAGAATTGATGGTCCTAAATTTCAATCGCCATCTTTCTCTTTTGAATTAAAGAGTGATAAGTATATTGAAATTTCTACATTACATATTTTACCAAAACTAGTATTTGAGCAAGTATGCGAATGTTTGAAAAACATGGGGTTGGCAAGAAAAAATATCTATTGAAATGAACTAATAACCCCTTTATACTTCCAAATACTAAAATTATAAATACTATAAAAATACAGGAAATAATAATATGTTTATTACAACGGCTTACGCAGATAAAGATCAAGAAACAGATACAATATCTATACAAGAAACTCAAGAACAATTATCTCCACCAGCACCTGAATCATCGTTCTACTCAACATTAACAAGCCTAGCTCCAATGTTGCTGATTTTCGTTGTATTTTATTTCTTCTTGATTAGACCACAAGATAAACGTCGTCGTGAAAAAGAAAAATTGATAAGTAGTGTTAAAAAAGGTGAAGATGTTGTCACTAATAGTGGTATTTTCGGTCGTATAGTTAATGTTAATGATACGGATAATACAATAGATCTAGAAATAGCTGAAAATGTAGAAATTAAAATTCTCAAAACTTCTATATTAGATATAATAACTCGTCATAAAAAAGAAGTAATTAATACAAATAAGAAAGATAAAGGAAAATAAACAGTGCAAACTATTCCTAAATGGAAAATATTGCTTTCCATTCTATTTACGGTCATGGCGTTTATTTATGCTCTACCCAATTTTACTACTATCAATTCCAAGATACTACCAAATCATAAGGTAAATCTTGGTCTTGATTTAAGAGGGGGAGCTCACCTATTGTTAGACGTGGATTTTGATTCCTACCTTAATGACACAATGGAAGGTTTAGTTGATCATTTACGGAAATATTTACGAGATGAAAAAATTGGCTATAAAAACCTTATAGCCAAAAATCATACTGTACAATTTGAGTTAAGAAAATCAGAAGATTTTAAAATAGTAAAGAAGATATTAAATAAAATAGACCGAGAATTCACCGTAGAAAGCGAAAATGATGATGTTAAAATTAGTTATAGTGATGCTAAACTCAATGATTTAAGAAAAAAAGTTATTGCACAATCAATTGAAATAATCAGAATGAGGGTCGATAGCACAGGTACGAAGGAACCTAACATACAAAGACAAGGTGATAAACACATATTGTTGCAACTACCAGGGGAAGAAAATCCACAACAACTTAAAAATATTCTTGGTAAAACTGCAAAATTAACCTTTCACTTGGTTGATGAAACAGCCAATTTAGAAGAAGCCATAAAAGGAAAGTTGCCTATTGGATCAATTTTAGTGAAAGGAGAAAATGAGGATAAAAATGGTTATTATGCAGTTATCAAGAAAAAAATTATCGTTAGTGGAGATCAATTAACCAATGCTCAGGCTTCTTTTAACCAAGATTCTCAACCTGTTGTCGCATTCTCCTTTAATAACCTTGGTAGTAAACTATTTGCAGAAATAACAAAAAATAACTCTGGCAAAAGGTTAGCTATTATACTTGATGGTAAATTACTAAGTGCACCTATGATTAACGAGCCAATCCTTGGCGGTAGTGGTATAATTTCTGGTAGTTTTACTGTTGAATCAGCAAATGAATTAGCATTATTACTCAGAGCTGGATCCTTGCCAGCTCCTTTGAAAATAATTGAAGAAAGGAGCATAGGACCTAATCTTGGAGCAGATTCGATAGAGGCGGGGAAAAAAGCAGGATTGATTGGATTTGCTAGCGTTGTAATATTCATGGTTTGGTCTTACGGAATTTTAGGAATATTTGCTAATATAGCATTAAGCCTAGCTTTGCTCTATATTTTAGCTCTATTATCACTTTTTCAAGCGACTCTAACTTTGCCTGGAATTGCTGGTATAATTTTAACTATCGGCATGGCAGTTGATGCCAACGTGCTTATTTATGAAAGGATAAAGGAGGAAGTAGGCAAAGGTGCTTCGAACTTATATGCTATAAAAATGGGTTTTGAATCAGCATTTTCTACAATTCTTGATTCTAATGTTACTACTTTAATTGCAGCTTTTTTGCTTTATATATTTGGCGTTGGAGCGATCAAGGGATTTGCAGTTACACTCACTATTGGTATAATATCATCGATGTTTTCTGCTGTTATTATTACTAAAATGTTTATTGATGTTTGGGTTAAGTATCAAAAACCTAAAAATCTAGGGCTATAATTAATTTATCTAAGTCCATTATACTAGCAAGGGGGAGTAAAGTTGTTTACACAATCCCCCTTCCTATCTAATCATTAGTGTATAATAATAAATTTGGTATAACTTATTATCTAATAATAATAGGTTTCTTATGATTACATTACTAGCTTCAATAACAGGTTTTATTAGTTCAATTATCCCAGAGATTTTAAAAATCTTTAAAGATCAAAATGATAAAAAACATGAACTAAATATTTTGGATCGTCAAATTGAAATCAATAAATTAGACCAAACAAAATTATCAACAGAATTTAATCTTTCTAAAGAAATAATTGAAAATAACACCTTATATTCAACATATAAATCTGGTGTTACTTGGGTTGATGCCTTGAATGGTTCGGTTCGTCCAGTACTAGCCTATAGCTTCTTTATAATGTATGCAGGAGTTAAATATGTACAATATAATACTATAAAAAATACTGCTATTATTGTGGAATATCTTGATATTTTATGGAATATAGATGATCAAGCGATCTTTGCTGGAATAATTAGTTTTTATTTTGGGCAACGCATGTTTAATAAATTATGGAATCGGAAAATATAAATTAACCTAATAACCATATTTATTACTGAATTATTTATATTCTATAAAAGTGAGCTATTCTTACAATATATAAAATTAAAAACATCTTCAACTATTGATAATTATTTGTAACAATTATTAGATTGATTCATAATAAAATATTATAGAACATTTTGAGCATTAATTTATGAAATCACAAAATACGTCTTCAGAAATGATTATAAAAGATAAGAGTAATAATTTATACTATTATCCAATATGCGATGATATACCAATTTTAGGTATAATTTATAAAACACATAATTATCCAAACATTAAACCATATTCTATTGGCTCCTTACAACTTTCCAGTAATTGTTATACCAAGTACTTAGAAGTGCCTATAAAAATACCCAAGAATAACTATGATGTTATGCTATCATGTACTATGATCGATAAATTTGGAGAATTAACCCCTAATCGAACCTTTGACGTATTTTATAACCATAATGGTGACATAGATAGAATAAGATTTGATGGTCTACAAATTATCGCAGCCAATCCACCAGATGATAAAGCTCCAATGTGTGTTGTCAATGATATGGGTGATATTTCTGTGACTCCAATTACAGTTGAAAAATTTAAAGAATTTTATACTCAAGAATGTGCGGGAGGGATCCGCCCCAAAAAGATTGAAGATATTTATGGTAATGGTCTAACTACAACGAGCTTTGAAAATTTACTAATGCTTGCATATAATGATCCAAAAGATAAGGTATTAAAACAATCTGCATATAGTAACCTTGATGATATATTTAGAATGACTTTTAATACAGTACCTGAAAGTGATGTTGATCTAACTGGAGATTATGTTAATACGAATAAATGTATGAGTAGTTGTGAAATTTTTTAAAATTAAATTAAATTATAGTTTTAAAATTATTAGTACCACCAAATTCATCAAAACGGATTAGATAATTATTGACACCAATTGCACACCACATTATACTACGCATGATGGTCGTGCAGTTGCGTGAAAATCTAACAGGATTTTCACGAGGAAAGTCCGGACTCCATATAGACATAGTGCTGGTTAACGTCCAGCGGAAGAGTAATCTTTTAGGGAAAGTGCCACAGAAAATATACCGCCAATTTTTGGTAAGGGTGAAATGGTGCGGCAAGAGCGCACCGGTAGGTTGGTAACAAGTTACGCATGGTAAACCCCACTAGGAGCAAGACCAAATAGGTGCTACAGAACTTACATGTTCCTAGGCGTCTCTAGCTAGTAGTAGCACGGGTAGGTTGCTTGAGGTAAATGGTAACATTTATCCTAGATAAATAACTGCAGTAGGTTAGTAGAAATATTGCTTATACAAAATCCGGCTTACAGACCATCAATCTATTGCAAGAATAAAGTGAGATAAAAGATAAATATATAACTAGGATATATGAGCAACATAGATAAAACTAATAGTCTTTCTGAAATCTTATCAAGCAAATATTTCCCATTTCTGTTGTGTTTGTTTTTAATGTTCTTACATTTCATCTCAGCTTATCCTGGGGGTATGTCATCTGACACTTTTGATCAATATAGCCAAAGTATTAGTGGCAATTACTATTCCCATCATCCGCCTTTAATGTCGATGTTATGGTCTGTCTTGCACTATATTTACCAAGGTCCACAAACAATGCTATTTATACATTTAGCGTTATTATGGGGTGGGGTATTGTTGCTTTTTTACGCTAATCCACAAAATAAATATAAATATCTTTATTTTGTCATTCCTTTGCTCTCTAATATATTATCTCAATCAGCAACAATTTGGAAAGATGTAGCTTTTTCTTTGGGTAGTTTTTTTATATTTGCTACTTGCGTATTTTATACTTACCACAAAAAACCAGCCCCTTTACTGATAATTATTGGACTATTATTACTTTGTTTCTATATTGCTTCAGTAAAATTTCAAGCTAAGTATATAGCTCCGATTTTGATTTTCTTTATAATATCAATTTATCTAAATATTAATGTTGTGCTAAGGTTAATAATTACAACTGTAATATCAATATTAATAATTTTTGCCAATGAATCTATCATCAATCGTTATAGTATTAACACTCATTCCGAACAATTACGACAATTATTTGATGTAGCTGGAGTCAGCTTTACAATAGATAATGATGATTTAATACCGCAATATATTAAAGATAATGATGCTTTATATAGTTTTGAAAAACTTAAAAAGTATTACTCATGTGAATTGGTAAATCCATTAGTTTTTCATGATAATAGAATTTATGATTCTACGCTAGATCCAGCTAATTTGCAACAAATGGAAGCAGCTTATATTCAAGCTTACTCTAAACATCCAATTATCTTTCTTAAAAATCGTGCAAAGATTTTTAATGTTTTAATGAACCGAGGTAAAGAATGTGAATATGCTTTCATAGCTGAGAACGACGCACAACAAAACAATTTTCCTCTCCAACAAAATTACTTGAAGCAACTGGTAACTAAATACTTAAAATTATATCCGAACATCATGGCGATAAATCTTGTCAGTTTTATATTAATATTTGTTTATTTAACGCATATTATAGCTCATAGAAGATCTCGTGCTACGGAAATCACTATTCTAAATTATGTTGTAGTGCTAAGCCTAACCTTCTCTTTGGTAATATTTTTTGCCACTATGGCAGCTGATTACCGTTACTACTATGTTGTAAGAGTTTTAACCTTGTTTAGCTTGCCTATTTATTTTAAATCAATAACTAACAATAGACGATTATGAATTATTTCATAATCGTCTATTGTTAATTTTGCAATATCTTCATTAATAAACTCAATTCTTCACGAAATTCTATATCAACTTCACATAGTTCTTCAACTTTCTTTATGGCGTGCATCACTGTAGTATGATCTTTCTTACCAAATTTTTTACCAATATCAGTAAGACTTTTAGGAGTTAGCGTCTTGCTTAGATACATAGCTAATTGCCGTGGACGTGCTATCGATCTAATTCGCCTAGTAGAAGACATATCAGAAAATTTAATATTATAGCGATCGGCTACTTTCTTTTGAATATCTTCAATTGTGATAATCCTTTCATTAGAACGCAACAAATCACGTAAAATATTTTGGGTATTTTCCAAAGTTATTTCCCTACCAACTAAAGTTGAGTGAGCTATAACTTTGTTCAGAGCTCCTTCTAATTCCCTAACATTTGAAGTTATTTTAGCAGCTAAAAATTCAATAACATTTTTCGGTATATGGATATTCATTTGTTCAAGCTTAGATTCCAATATACCCAATCTTAGTTCATATGTCGTGCTGTGAACATCTGCAACCAATCCCCAGCCTAATCTGGACTTAATCCGGTCTTCAATATTATCTAAGTCTGATGGTGAACGGTCACAAGATATGACCATTTGACGGTTATTATCAATTAAAGTATTGAAAGTATGAAAAAACTCTTCTTGAGTACTATCTTTACCACAGATAAATTGAATATCATCAATCATTAATACATCTACTGAACGAAACTCTTCTTTGAAAGACATGACGTCTTTATTACGTAAAGCTTTAACAAATTGGTACATAAATTTTTCTGCTGACATGTAAATTACCTTACGGGTCGGATTATTTTGTTTTATATACCAAGCGATGGCGTGCATTAAGTGTGTTTTACCAAGCCCAACTCCTCCATACAAGAATAATGGATTAGATTCAGCAACCGCACTGTCAGACTCCGCCACCGCTCTTGACGCTGCGTATGCTAATTCATTTGGTCCACCAACCACAAAATTATCAAAAGTAAAACGTAAATCTAAGGCTGAAAAAACTCCCTCAGAATTCATATCCATTCCTTCTTTTATCGTTGGAATTTTGCTTACATGTTCAGAATTTTTTTGATTTTGCTCAGACAGTTCCTTGGTGATGATTTCAATTGATTTGATATTGTGATCGTATGATTGCCATAATTGCAATATGATACGAGAATATCTTGAATTTATCCAATCTCTGATAAAATTGGTTGGAGTGGCAAGGATAACTACACCAGCGGAAGCCTCTAAAAAGTGCATCTTACTAAACCAACTTTTATATAAAGCCTCGCCGTAATGTTTATCTAAGTCAGAAATAACTTGTTTCCAAATATCTGCATAATGAGTTACTCCCTTTGTTAAAGCTAATTGATTATCTTTCATATTCACAGTGACTTCCAAGGTAAATTATTTTTTTGCCAACCAGCTCCTTTAATTGTTCCTTGGAAACCGTCAAGAATATTATAACAATCTGTATAGCCTATACTACTGGCAAATTGTGCTGCTTCAAGGGATCTAATTCCTGAGCGGCAAAGAAATAGTACTGGAATTTTTTTATCCTGAATATTTATCATAAATTGGTTTGCAAATTGATCATTCAATACATTATCATGAAATAATCTCCAGCTAATAAAAAATACCTTGCCATTATCAAGCTGTGGAATACCTGCTTGCCATTCTTCAGCCGTTCTAACATCGACGATCACAGCCCTTAGATTAGTTTCTATCAACTTGTAAGCACTTATAGAGTCGATATTTTTGATGTTCATATCTTTAGACGTTTAATATATTAAAATTTGTTAGATGTAGAATATTTAACACAACTAAATGTTAATGAGTTCTTATTATTATGATAGTTTACGTTATTATGTTTAGTGATTGTTAAATTAGCTAAATAATAGTATTATATTTTGTTATTTTCAAGATTTTAAATATAAAATAATGGATTATTATAATAAATCATCTTTAATCAAAAAATTATTATATCAGAGTAAAAATCGTGGTTGTAAAGAAACTGGATTAATTCTAAGTAATTTTGCTGAAAAATTTATTTTTCAAATGGATGAAGAAGGTTTAATGAATTTTACTATTATTCTAATGCAAAATGATCTAGATATTTACGATTGGGTAACAGCTAAAGTTATTCCTCCTAAAGAATTAAATTCAACAATAATGTCACAATTAATCAGTTTTAGTTTATATAATTAATCAATTAAGTGAAATTTAAGTTAATTAGATTATATAATATTCTTAGCAAACAAAATAATAGGTTATATTTATGCAAGATATTAATGATTGGCAGGCAAAATTTAGCACTTGTTGTTATTC
>Ga0214919_10004353_pt1 | contig 20760 bp, 11 predicted proteins | sample LL1503_MetaG_FD_177994 | JGI IMG/M metagenome (GOLD analysis project Ga0214919, IMG submission 177994) | Freshwater microbial communities from Lake Lanier, Atlanta, Georgia, United States - LL-1503 | ecosystem: Environmental > Aquatic > Freshwater > Lake | place: USA: Georgia | collected... | reverse complement strand
CGCGTTGATTTTCTTCGAACATTTTTTTAATCTTTCGAAGCTTATAAAAATTCACGCTCATCAATACGTCTTGTTGGCTAAGGTCTCTGTTTAAAATATTCATGCCTTCCATTATATCATCCCAATTTTGGCTCAATTCAGAATTAGACATGGTAATATGAATCACTAGGTTTCTCAATTTTTCATTGGCATGGTACAACATAGATTTGGCAGTAGGTTCTAAACCTTGTGCATACATTGTTTTATAGGTATCAAACAATTCTTCTAATTCGGGATTATCGAAGTGAAATTGTTCTAATTCTTCGAAGATATAATCGGCCATTGTTTTGGTTTCATCCCATTGACGCAAACCAAATTCTAATAATACTTTAATGATATTTCTTTCGTGGGCTTCGTCTTTATTAAAAAGTAATTGTTGGTCGTCTAAAACATCTTCTGGTTGACCTTGATTTATTTCATCGAAATTAGTTTGATCAGTAGCTTGTTTTTTTTCTTCTTTTGTTAGTTTGTCGCGTTTTAATTTGTTAACCAAATTAGTTAATCCTAACTCGTCAATTCTTAATATTCCTGCACACTGTCTAATATAGTCTTGCTGACGCGTAAAGTCTTCTGCCTTATTTAATTTGCTTATAGTTTCTGCTACTTGGTTTACTACTGCACTTTTGCGAGATACATCATTGCCCGCTTCCTTTAACATTACTTCTAACTGAAATAAAATAAAATCCTTTTTATTTGAAGCAATGAATTCATTGAAGGCAGTAACACCCACTTTGTTTACATAACTATCAGGGTCTTCATTATCTGGAATAAGCACTAAGCGCACATTCAACCCTTCTTCTAAAGCCATATCTAATCCACGGAGTGCTGCTTTTATTCCTGCACTATCGCCATCATAAATAATGGTCAGATTATTGGTATATTTTTTAACCAATCTTAACTGGTCTGCCGTTAAAGAGGTGCCACCACTAGCTACCACATTTTCAATACCTGCTTGGTGTAAACTCACTACATCGGTATATCCTTCTACTAGTAAACATTCATTTGCTTTATCAATCGCAAGCCTTGCAAAATAAGAGCCGTAGAGGATTTTACTTTTTACATAAATTTCATTTTCTGGCGTGTTGATATATTTTGGTCCACGGTCTGATTTTCCAATGACGCGCGCGCCAAATCCTATCACCTTTCCAGAATTATTATGAATAGGAAAAATAATTCTTCCCCTATAATTATCTGCTAATTCATTATTACTGCGTAGTGCAACCAAACCGGTTTTAGGAAGTATTTCTGGATTAAATTGATTGGCTAATAATGCTTTTGTTAAAGCATCTTTTATATCTGGATTAAAACCAATTTGAAATTTTTCAAGTACGGCATTTCTAAATCCTCTTTCTTGTAAATAGGAGAGTGCAATATTTTTTCCTTCTTCTGTTTCAGTTAACTGTGTTGTAAAGAATTTTTGTGCAAAATGATTGATGGCAAATAAACTATCGGCTGTTTGATTTTGCAGTTTTTGTTCGGGACTAGATTCGCTTTCTTCTATTTCAATATTGTAACGAGCAGCCAACCATTTTAAAGCTTCAACATAACTGTATTTTTCGTGCTCTATTAAAAATGTAATGCTGTTGCCACTTTTGCCACAACCAAAACATTTATAAATTTCTTTTGCAGGAGATACCGTAAAAGAAGGAGATTTCTCGTTATGAAACGGACACAATCCTAGGTAATTAGTACCTCTTTTTTTCAGTTTCACAAATTCGCCCACCACGTCCATGATGTCAATCTGATTGGTAATCTGTTGTATGGTGTTTGGAGAAATCATTCAGGGCGAAGATAAAATCTTTCGGCTTAGGTTTGAATTTTATTCGGGTTCATAAAAAAAACGAGCCCGTTTTTGATTTTCTATTAAATTTATCCATGCTTAAAAGAGAAAGGCAGGCTTATATACTGCAACAAATCAATATTCATAACAAAGTATTAAGTTCAGACCTTAGTGTGCACCTAGAAGTGTCGGAAGATACTATTCGACGGGATTTGCAGGAACTTTCAGAACAAGACAAACTCATAAAAGTGCATGGGGGAGGGCTCTCTAAATCCTTTCATTTTACACTAGAACCTAATCCAGTATACTCTTTGCCAGAAAAGAAGGTAATTGCTTTTAAAGCACGTAACTTAATTAAAGATGGGATGTTTGTTTTGTTAACGGGCGGCACTACTATTTTAGAACTAGTAAAATCTTTACCCGATGAATTGAATGCTACATTTATTACCGTTAGTTTACCCATAGCCCTTGCACTACTAAATCATCCTAATTCAGAAGTGATATTTTTAGGTAATCGCTTGCTTAAAAACGCCCAAATGTCGGTTGGAGCCGAGGTTGTGTTAAGATTACAAGAAATTAAAGCCGATATCTGCTTTTTAGGCACCAATAGTATAGATGCCAATTTTGGCATTACAGATATGGAATGGGAAATTATTGAAGTAAAAAAAGCAATGATTAAAAGTGCCCAAAAAACGGTTTCGCTAGCCATCTCAGAAAAATTAAATAGTATCCAAAGATTACAAGTTTGTAAAACCCAGGATGTTGATATCCTTATTACGGAATTAAATCCTACTAATCAAGCTCTAGCACCTTATTTGGGCAAAGTGGCACAAATTTTATAATATATAGGATTAATTTATTGGCACTCAGGCTACTGTTTCAGGAATCAACTTGAAATCTTGCAGTTCTTTGCGTTTTTTGGCATTTTTAATCCATTAAAATTGCAAGTTTGTCTAATTGTTTAAAAATATATTCGTTAATGTGCCATACAAATTTTAACATTGCCCTATGATTTCCTGTAAAATTTGAGTTGTTTTCCATTTTGCGGTTTTTTGCGTAAAAAAAAGGGGAGCACCATGCAATGTTTTAGAGGGTTGATATGTCCTAGTATTTGGAACTTGAAGTTTTAAAGAAAGGTCAGTACTAAATGAATTACGAAAACAAAAAAATTGTTATGAGAAAAATTGCTTCTTTGATGAAAGTAGTCGTTCTACTACTTCTCATTTTCTCGTTGCCTTCTTATGGGCAAAGCCAAACAGTATCAGGCACTGTGCAGGATGCTGATAAAAAAACACCATTGGCAGGTGTTACGATTAAAGTTGTGGGAACTACCACTACTGCCCAAACAAATGAAAAGGGCGCATTTACAGTAAAAGCCACTAAAGGCCAATCCCTACTAGTTAGTTATATAGGTTTTGAAACCAAAAAAGCCGGTGTTACTGGTACTAGCATGACAATTCTTTTGAAAAGTTCTGTTGCAGAATTAGATGAAGTTGTTGTTGCGATGGATATCAAACGTAAATCGAGAGATTTGGGTTATTCTACACAAGTAGTAAAAGGAGATGAAATTAAAGAAACGCAGCGTGAAAGTTTTGTAAATGGTTTGCAAGGTAGAATTGCCGGTGCTACTATTACTTCAACTTCTGGTGTACCTGGTGCATCTTCAACCATTGTATTGCGTGGATTTAATTCAATGTCTTTAAATAACCAACCTTTATTTGTAATTGATGGGGTTATTAGAGATAATTCTACCATTGATGCAACTGCCGTTGTTCCAGCTGCAGCAGGTCAAAGTAATACATCAAACGATTTCACCAATAGAATTTCTGATATCAATCCAAATGATATTGAATCTATCACTGTATTGAAAGGACCAGAAGCTACTGTTTTGTATGGTAGTTCTGCCAGTAATGGTGCCATTGTAATTACTACTAAACGTGCAAAAATTACAGTAGGTAAAAGATTAAACGTTAACTACGACAATAGTTTCCGTATGCAATCTTTACAAAATATTCCATCTGTTTATAATGGATTTCAGCAAGGAACTAATGGTGTTGCCTCTACTGGAACTTTCGCTGCATTCGGACCTCCACTAAATGCTTCTACACCAATCTATGATAACGTTGGCAATTTCTTTAAAACAGCTTTTGGACAAACCCAAAACTTAGGTGTTGATTTTGGTACTGCAAAGTCTAGTTTTAGAGCGAGTGGTTCTTATTATGACCAAACTGGGGTTGTTCCAAATACCCGTTTACAAAGGATCAATTTCCGTTTAACCAATAATACAAAAATTGGGAAACATTTAGATATTACTCCTTCCATAGCTTATAGTAACAGCAATAATAACAAAGCCATGAAAGGCTCTGGAGGTTACTTGTTAAACTTGTTCTTGTGGCCTTCTACTGACGATGCAAAAAGTTACCAATTGTCTAATGGTCACAAAAGATACTTAGTCAACACAGCTGCAAATAATCCTGCAGACGATGCTGGTTTGGGAACTATTTCTGAAACAGACAATCCGTTTTTTGCCGTAAATAGAAACGTATCAAAAGACAAAACCAATAACTACGAAGCGAATTTAGCTATGAACTATAATCCACTTCCTTGGTTAACAGTTGCAGGAAGATTTGGTTACAATAGTTATAATACAGAAGGTTTCCAATACCGTGATCCTGAATCAGCTTCACAATCTTCTATTTCCAATAAAGGGTCATTGGATAATTATTGGGTTAAAACAACAACTTATAATCACACTATTTCTGCTACGGCTAGAAAAACATTTGGTAAATTCAATACCCGCTTAACAGTAGGGTCTCGTTGGAATCAAATTGATTCAAAATCTTTTGGTGTATCAGGAACATTTGATAGTACCAGAAGTTTTGATAGTAGTAGTACAGGTGTTGCAACTAGAACACGCTTGAGCAGAGCTACTTTATATGGATCTGGCGAGTGGAATGTTCGTAAAAACTACCAAGTAGCAGAGTTTGCAGAAGCAACCATTAGCTATAATAACTTGATTTTCTTAACAGGTTCTATGGCTTTTGAATCATCTTCTGTATTACCTGCTGCTAACAGAAACTTTAGTTATCCAGGAGGTAGTTTGAGTGTGATTATGAGTGATATCATTCCTTCATTGAAAGGAGGCTTATTAAGTTATTGGAAATTGAGAGGTTCTTTAGCATCTACGGCTAGGCTCCCAGATCCATACTCAAACCAATCAAATTATGTTCCAACAGTAACAAGTGCTAACACACCAGGAACTCCAATTTTAGGAAATTTATTGCCAGTGCCATTGCAATATGCATTTACAAACGCTAATCCATATTTACAGCCTGAAAAGCAAAATACCTATGAAGTAGGTACTGAGTTAAGAATGTTTCATGATGTAGTGACTTTGGATGGTGCTTATTATAATACATTGGCATTAAACCAAATCGCACAAGGATTTAGAGCAAGTTATGGGACTGGGTTTGTTTTAAATACAGCAAATAATTCAAGCGTTCGTAACCAAGGTATTGAAGTATCATTGGGCATTAAAGCTATCCGCAAAAAAGATTTTGAATGGAATATCCAATTCAATTTAAACCATATGTGGAACAGGGTATTGGCAATTCCTTTACCTATTGATATTGCAGGTGCTGATTACTACGATGCGTCTACTTGGTTATATAGTAATGCTAGAGGTGGTTTAAGGCCAGGTTATTCTACAGGAACCATAACTAGTTTTGGCTACAAGCGCCAAGATTTAACACCTACAGGCGCCAATGGTTTATTATCCAATGATGGCGCTATTTTAGTAGATCCTACTACAGGATTGCCTTTAAATGATGCAACCTTCCGTATTAGAGGCGATAGGACTGTTTGGTTAACTTTAGGAACAATAAATAGGTTTAAATACAAAGACTGGAACTTGAGTTTCTTATGGGATCTAAGAATGGGTGGGGATATTTTCAATGCTACTAATATGTACCTAACTATTTTAGGTAAATCTGCTAAAACTGCAGATCGCATGACACCAAGAGTTATTGAGGCGGTTCTTAGAAATGGTTTAGAGAATACTGCTACACCTACAATTAACAATATCATGGTATCACCTTATTATAACTCAGGTGGAACTGTATCTTACTATGGTTCAAGTTATATGCCAGAAGAAGATTACATGGAACGTGATATCAATGCTTTCCGTTTAAGAGATATTTCTATCAGCTATTCAGTACCGTCTAAATATTTGGGTAAAAAATCAAATGTGGATGCTCCAGGTTTGTTAGACTACTTGCCATTTAGATCATTGTCTTTCTTCCTAACTTGTAATGATTTGGTATTATTTTCTAACTACTCCGGATCTGATCCATCTGCAAATGGTGGTAACGCTTCATTAAGAGGAGTAGGTGCTGTAGGATTCGACTATGGTAATATCGCAGCTCCTTTAAGTTTTAACGCAGGTCTTAGAGTAGGATTTTAATTGAATAACATTAAACTAGGTAACATGAAACATAAATTCGGCTTAACCTCTTTTTTTGCAGTATTAGTTACTGCACTAGCGGTTATCTCTTTTCAATCTTGTTCAAAGAAGCTCGATGAAGCTTATTTGAACCCTAATAATCCACTCGAAGGTGCCATAGAATCAATCCTTCCAAATGTGATTAATCAAATGACATCAACAGCAGCGCCCCCAGCAGGTGGTGGTGGTGGTTCTTATGGTCCTGTTACCGAATCAGTTAACTTGGCTAAGTATATTCAATACTGGAATTCTTATACAACAGGAGATCAATATGATCAACTTGGTGGAGTTTATGGAACGACTTCAGACAATACTGGATTAGTATGGGCTATGCACTATTATGGTATTGGACAAAATGCTAAGTATATTATTAGTAGAGGGAAAGAACAAAAAAAATGGGATTATGTAGGAGTAGCCAATGCAATTTTCGCCTTTAGTTGGTTAACCTTAACTGAAGAATATGGTGAAGTTATTTTAAAGCAAGCATTCGATGTAACAAAAGACCAGTTTGCGTATGACCAACAATCAGCTGTTTATGATACTGTAAGACAAATTTGCGATAGTGCTATCTTTTATCTAAATAGAACGGATGGTGCTTCAAGTGCAGCCAATCTGGCAATTGGAGATGGTTACATGTATGGTGGGGATGCTAATAAATGGAAAAAGTTTATTTATGCAATTAAAGCAAGAACATTTGCACATTTAAGTAATAAATCATTCTATTCTACCAAAGGCTATGCAGATTCTGTTATTAAATATTGTGATTTATCAATCACAAATAATGCAGATAATGCTATGCAAAAATGGGTAGGCGGTAACTTTAGTGGAACAAATAATTATTTTGGAACTTATAGAGGGAATATTGCAACTATAAGGCAATCAGCATTTATAGCCAATTTGCTTACTGGAGTGGCCCCAACCTCTCCTTTCAAAGGAATTACTGATCCACGCACGCCATATTTGCTTACGGAAAACACCAATGGTACTTATAAAGGTGTTCTTCCAAACCTTGGAACTTCAGGCTTAGTTGCTGCAGACCAACCTAAGAGTTTTTGGAGACAGGCATTTTCTTCTGTAACTACTTCACCTGCACCTCCAGATTCTGGAAGATATATATTTAATAATTTGGCACCTTTTCCAATTATCACTGCCTCAGATGTACTATTTATGAAAGCTGAAGCCGCATTTAGAAAAGGAGATAAAGCACTTGCATTAGCTGCATATACCAATGGTATTAATGCTTCATTTGATTTATTAATAAATACTTATCAAACGCGTATTCCAAGTCCATCTCAAATTACCCCTGCATCAAGAGCTGCTTATTTATCGAATCCTGCTGTTGTTCCAACTGCTGCTGCTCTTTCATTAAGTCAAATCATGTTGCAAAAATACATTGCATTATATGGCTATGGCTTTAATGAAACATGGGTTGATATGCGTCGTTTTCACTACATCGACAAAGACCCAACTACAGGAAATCAAGTATATGCCGATTTTACTTTACCAACTACCTTGCATATTTACAACTCAGGTAAGTTGGCTTATCGTTGTCGTCCTAGGTATAACTCAGAATATTTATACAATATTCCAGCCTTACAAACTATTGGCGCATTGGCATCTGATTATCATACCAAAGAACATTGGTTCAGTCAACCATAATCTTAATTTTTAAATAGTTTACGATGAAAAAACGAATTTTAAAATATTCATTCCTTGTTTCAGCATTCTTTTTATTGTTTGCGTGTGCAAAGAATAGTGGGGTAACCAACCAAGCATATACTGCTTATGGTGTATCTTCTACCCAAGGGCAATTAAAAATAAACATTGCATTTGCTTATACCATTAATTATACTACCATGTTAATTAAAATAAATGGTAATGTAGTTAGTAATGCATTGGCTACAAGAACACCTTTTCCAGGTGGTGGATACAATACCAATGGTAGTAACTATGCCTTGTATTTGAATGTACCAATTGGATCAAATGCAGTATCTGTAGTGATTCCTAAATTTGGTACCAATACAGACTCTGTTGTGTTGTTCAATAAAACAGTTACAATACCAGACAATGCACCTTATACTTTGCATATAGCTGATACAGCTGCTTCGACTCAGTCTTTATTGGTTAAAAATAGTATTGATAATTTACCAACAGATTATTGCAGGTATCGTTTTGTGAATTTAATGCCAAACATGCCGAGTGTAGATTTGTATAAAGATGGTATTTTAATGCAAACAGGCATCGCTTATATGGCAGCTTCTGCCACATTTGAAATGCCTTACGCAACAGGAACGCCATCTTGGACAATTCGTCCCAAAGGCGCAGATGTAAGTACTGCTGCTGTTGCTACTTATGCAAGTACTAATACTTTGCAAAGAAATGTTGTATTAACTGTTTTTGCAATGGGCTATAATGGTCAAACAACAGGAACAAGAATACCTTATTTGTGTTTTACACTAGATAAAAATCAATAAGATTTAACTAGCTCAATAAAAAGAAAAGGGAAGCGACTTAATTAGTTACTTCCCTTTTTGTTTTTTAACATACTAATGTTCTATTGCCACCAAGCTTTTTTGTAATTTCACCAAACAAATATTCATTGTAGTTAATTGGCATTTATGCAAGAGTGGAAACTATTTTTATTTTTTATTGGGCTATCATTTGCACCTGCATTACAAGCGCAAAAATTAGATTCCACCTTGGCCATTTATCGCAGTGATTTTCAAACAGAAAAAGTACACCTACATTTCGATAAAACAGCATACAATAAAGGTGAAACAGTTTGGTTTAAAGCTTATATCGTTGCCGGTGAAAACTTATCGGACTATAGCAGGAATTTTTTTGTGGATTGGTATAATGATTTAGGGCAATTAATTAAGCATACGGTTCACCCAATTTTTGAATCTTCTGCACGTGGTCAATTTGATATTCCAAACAATTATAAAGGGGGCATTTTACATGTAAAAGCCTATACACGTTGGATGTTAAATTTTGATACTGCTTTGTTGTATCATAAGGATATACAAATAACAAACACCAATACTTCTTCTAATACCAATGCAAAAGCTGCTACAGTTTCACTTAAATTTTTTCCAGAAAGTGGCGACTTAATTAATGGAATAAATTCTACGCTTGCATTTATGGCAACCAATCAAAATGGACAGCCAGTTGCAGTGAAAGGTGCCATTGTGAATAGCGCTAATCAATTAGTCGATTCATTTGCATCAGTACACGATGGAATGGGTAGCCTTAATTTCGAACCATTGGCCAATGAACAATATGCTTGTAATTGGATGGATGAATATGGCACGAGTCATAGCAATAGTTTGCCAATTGCTAAAGCCATAGGGCTCGTAATTAGTGCTAAGTTGGTCAATAAAAAAGCTGTGTTTGCAGTATCAAGATCTGCAGAGGTAGCAAGTAATTTAAAATCGTTGCATGTAGTAGCAACAATGAATCAACAATTGCTTTACAATGCTTCGATCAATTTAAATAATAAAAAAATAATTGCCGGAGAAATACTTGTGCAAGAAATACCTACGGGAATTTTAGAGTTAACAGTTTTTGATGCTAGTTGGATTCCAGTTGCCGAAAGAATATTATTTGTAAATAATAATCAGCACCAGTTTTTTCCAGAGTTAACAATGGTTACAACTCGGTTAACAAAACGTGCTAAAAATACCATGGAATTATTTGTTCCGGATACGGCTTTAAGTAATTTATCTGTATCGGTTACAGACGCCAGTTTATTAGCCGATAGTAGTACAAATATTATTGCACAGTTATTATTATCTAGTGAATTAAAAGGATCTATTTATAAACCTGCCTATTATTTTTCAAACGAAAGCGATAGCGTAGCGGCACACCTAGATTTAGTAATGCTTACACATGGTTGGCGCAGGTATAAATGGGATGAAATAATCCAAGGAAAATTGCCCAAATTAACATACCCAATGGATAGTGATTATGTGCAAATAAAAGGGAAAGTTTTTACTGCTGGTCAAGCAATACGATCTACTCAAACTATCACGCTGGTCATGCAGGCTAAAGATAGTAGTAAACAATATTTTCAATTACCTGTAAAACGCGATGGGTCTTTTAATCAACGGGGTATTATATTTTTCGATACTGCAAGGATATTCTACCAACTCAATGGCGACAAGAGTTTGCACGAAAATGCTTCAACAAGTTTTCAGTATGGATTGCCACTAGTACCTTATGCACAAGCTGTTAAATCGCCCACTAAAATTTTAATGGATAGTATTTTACTCAAGCGAAATAGTTTGTTTTATGCTGGCATTGAAAAAGTAAAAAAGTCAATGGATTCTGCTGTGGTATTAAAAGAAGTAACTGTTGAAAGTAAAATAAAATCGGCGATTGATATACTAGACGAAAAATATACTACGGGTCTTTTCAATAATAAAAATAGTTATTCATTTGATGTAGCAAACGACGATCGTGCGCATGGTCAAATAGATGTATTTCATTACTTACAGAATTTGATTCCTGGAATGACAATGTCGTTGCCAACACTTGGTACCAATGGCGCAGAAGATGCCAATAGTAATAATGTTGCTGGCTTAAATTGGAGGGATGGCACACCAGATATTTTTTTAAATGAAATGCCTTCCGATGCAGGTGCTGTTCAGGCAATTCAAATGAGTGATGTTGCGTATATAAAAGTGTTTCGGCCACCATTTATGGCTGCATCAGGTTCGGGGGCATCTGGCGCTATTGCCATTTATACACTTAAAGGGGCAGAAGCAAAAAACTATAATGTGAAGGGATTAAATAGTGCCATCATTAGTGGATATACTGCTTATAAAGAATTTTATTCGCCAGATTATACTGTTGCTCAACCCAAATACCAAGATAGCAGGGCAACCTTATATTGGAACCCATATGTTTTAACAGACAAGAAAAACAAAACTGTTAAACTCGAATTCTTTAACAACGATATTACTAGTAAATTCAGAATTATTATTGAGGGGGTGAATGCTTTTGGCAAACTAGCCCATATAGAAAAAATAGTAGAGTAATTTTATTTAAAAATCATCTCCATCTAAAAACTCTCTTTCAATTTCTTCCATTTGAACAATATCCCAAGCTTCGCTTTCGGTGGGCGTGGTATTTAAAAACTCCAATAGTTCTAACTTATCAAATGCTTTTTCTGCAGATTCTGTTAGGGTACAAATTACAAATGAGGCACTATTTTCGTAAAAATGCGCTTGCAGTTCTGCCAATTGAAAAGCTGCTACTTCTTCAATATTTTCCACATGTTGCATTTGCAAAATAATATTTTTTGGATCTTTTGAAAGTTGGTTCATACTTATGTCTTTTATAGACGCTGCTATATTGGCAGATAAATCTGGCAATAATGGGCTTAGAACCGTAAATTTCTCCTTGGTATCAATTTTGATTTCCATCGCTTATAATAGATTAACAAACTGTGTATAAATCCTACACAACTTCACTCAAAAATATTCGTTATAATTGTATAAATCCAATTTTGATTATGGATAATAATTTTTCAGCCCAGGTTAAAGAGATCATTTCCTTCAGTAGGGAAGAGGCTTTGCGTTTAGGGAACGACTTTATAGGAACAGAACACCTGTTATTGGGTTTGATACGAGATGGCGATAATACCGCTATTAAAGTACTCAAACAACTTAATGTAGACTTGTATGAGCTTCGTAAAGAGGTGGAACTGGCTGTAAAAGACAAAACAGGAAAGAATATTGCCAATATTAATAGTCTTCCATTAACCAAGCAAGCCGAAAAAGTAATTCGTGTGACAGTGTTAGAAGCCAAGGCCTTAAAAAGTCCATTGGTGGAAACTGAGCACCTAATGCTTAGTATTTTAAAAAACAAAGAAAATATTGCTACTCAAATATTAAATCAGTTTGATATTGACTACGATATGTTTCGCAATGAATTGGGTATGGTGGGTTCTCCAAATCCGCCGGCACCTAAAAATGATTTTTCAGATGAAGGGGGCGATGATGAGTTTGATGAAGAAAAACGAAGTGGCGGATTTCAACCACAACGTGGCGGAGCCAAGCAAGCACCTGGTATTAAAAGTAAAACACCCGTACTCGATAATTTTGGAAGGGATATTACCAAATTAGCAGAGTCTGGAACCTTAGATCCAATTGTTGGTAGAGAAGCCGAAATTGAAAGGGTTAGCCAAATTTTAAGTCGTAGAAAAAAGAACAATCCTATTTTAATTGGCGAACCTGGTGTGGGTAAAACAGCCATTGTTGAAGGATTGGCGCTTCGTATTGTTCAACGCAAGGTTAGCAGGGTTTTGTTTGATAAAAGAGTGATTAGTTTAGACCTAGCTGCACTTGTAGCAGGAACCAAATACCGTGGTCAGTTCGAAGAAAGGATGAAAGCCATCATGAACGAACTAGAAAAAAATAGGGATGTCATTTTATTTATAGATGAAATTCATACCATTGTTGGTGCTGGAGGTGCAAGTGGTTCATTAGATGCTTCTAATATTTTTAAGCCGGCTTTGGCTAGGGGAGAACTCCAATGTATTGGGGCATCTACCTTAGATGAGTATCGTATGCACATTGAAAAAGACGGTGCATTGGATAGACGCTTTCAAAAAGTGTTAATTGAGCCGCCTAGTGTAGAAGAGACCATCATGATTTTAACGAATATCAAATCGAAATACGAAGATTTTCACAACGTGGTGTACGACGATGAAGCCATTGATGCTTGTGTAAAATTGAGTGACCGATATATGACCGACAGATTATTGCCCGATAAAGCAATTGATGTGTTAGATGAAGTTGGTGCGCGTGTACATTTAAAAAACATTAATGTACCAGAAGATATTGTAGACCTCGAAAAGAAAATTGAAGAGGTTAAAAACGAAAAAAACAAAGTTGTTAAAAGCCAACGTTTTGAAGAAGCGGCTGCGCTGCGTGATACCGAAAAAAGATTGGGCGAAGAATTAGAAAAAGCAAAAGCACTTTGGGAAGAAGATAGCAAACACAAGCGCTATCCAATTACCGAAGAACATATTGCCGAAGTGGTGAGTATGATGACGGGTATTCCTGTAAAAAGAATGGTGCAGGCAGAAACTGAAAAGTTGCGTAGGATGAGCATTGATATGCAGGATATGGTAATTGGTCAAGACGAAGCCATTCAAAAAGTAGTGAAAGCTATTCAGCGTAATCGAGTTGGTTTGAAAGACCCTAAAAAACCTATTGGAACATTTATTTTTCTTGGTCCAACAGGAGTAGGTAAAACAGAATTAGCCCGATCAATTGCTAGGTATATGTTTGACTCCGAAGATTCTTTAATTAGAATTGACATGAGTGAATACATGGAAAAATTTACAGTGAGTAGATTAATTGGTGCACCTCCAGGATACGTTGGATACGAAGAAGGCGGACAATTAACCGAAAAAGTACGTCGTAAACCTTACTGCGTTATTTTATTAGATGAAATAGAAAAAGCACATCCAGACATTTATAATATTTTATTACAAGTATTAGACGATGGACAATTAACAGATGGCTTGGGTAGAAAAATTGATTTCAAGAATACCTTGATTATCATGACTTCTAATATTGGTGCACGTCAGTTAAAAGAGTTTGGAGATGGTGTTGGTTTTGCTACTGCAACACGTGTTCAAAATGCCGATGAAAATAACAAAGCAGTTATTGAAAAAGCACTGAAACGTACTTTCTCTCCTGAATTTTTAAATAGAATTGATGATGTAGTCATCTTTAATTCATTGAATAAAGAAAACATCTTTAATATCATTGATATTTTAATGAAAGGGGTTACTAAACGTTTGCAGAATTTAGGATTTTCAATGGAATTAACTTTGGCTGCAAAAGAATTTATTGCAGAGAAAGGATATGACGCACAATTTGGTGCAAGGCCTTTGCACCGTGCATTACAGAAATACTTAGAAGATCCTTTAGCAGAAGAAATTTTAAATCTAAATATAAAACAAGGAGATAAATTGGTGGCTGATCTAGATAAGGAAAATTCAAAAATTAAATTTGAATTTCTCCCAAGAATAGAAGAAGAACCAAAAACTTCTGAAGCATAATAAAAAAGCGGCTACCTAATTTAGATAGCCGCTTTTTTATGTGTGGATTGAAAAATATTTTCGATGAATTTATATATCCCAAGCCAGTGCAGATGCGCCAAGTATTGCAGCATCCGATTCTTTTAAATGGCTAACAAGGATCTTTACTTTATTCTGAAACACTTGTATTAAATTCGCCTCCATATGTTCTTTTGTAGGTTTTAATATAAGATCACCAGCTTTTGTTAATCCGCCAAATAATATGATGGCTTCTGGACTAGAGAACATCACAAAATTTGCTAAAGCCATTCCTAGTATTTTTCCAGTATAGTCAAATACATCTTTAGCCAATTGGTCGCCAGCCATTGCTGCATCATATACTTTTTTTGAATCTAATTCATCGGCAGGAATATCTCTTAATAAACTAGGCGTAGTAGAATTCTTTAAAAATTCTAAGGTGGTTAATCGAACCCCAGTTGCAGAAGCATAACTTTCTAAAGAACCTTTTTTACCTGTTCCTTCATGATATCTACCATCAGGGATAATAATAATATGGCCCAATTCTCCAGCAAATCCATCGTGTCCATAAACTAGGGTGCCATTGGCAACAATACCAGATCCAACACCTGTGCCAAGTGTAATCATGATAAAGTCTTTTATGTCTTTTGCCGCACCATATTTCATTTCTCCCAAAGCTGCCGCATTTGCATCATTGGTTAATACCACTGGAAGCATGAACTCGTCTTGCAATAATTTACATAAGGGAATAATGCCTCTCCAAGGTAAATTGGGGGCGTATTCAATAGTGCCAGTATAGAAGTTTCCATTGGGAGCACCAACGCCTATTCCTTTAATTCTGCCAATACCACCAACATTATCAATCAGCGGAACAAGATGCTTGTGTAAGTCTGTTATAAACGACTCTATAGTTGCATGCTTTTTTGTAGACATTTCGCTAGAAAAAAGTACGTTTCCTTCTTTGTCTACGATACCAAATTTGGTGCCGGTTCCGCCAATGTCAATGCCAATGGCTAATTGTTCTAAACTCGGCTTGTTAAATGCCATTGTCAATACAAATTTGAATGATGAACTTAATTAAAATTAATGACCTCCTGAAACTTTAGTGTCGTAGTCAATACCTTGTGATTTTAAAATAGATTTTACACGTATTGCATAAAATGCTAAATAAGCAAAACACAAAACATCAACTATATAACTAAATTGAATGCCAAGTATTTTTTCATCTGCCACCCATCCTTGTAATGCAGCAATAACACCACCGCCCATGATCATCATAATCAACAAACTGCTTCCTTGATTAGTGTGCTTTCCTAATCCCGCAACTGCAAGGGTAAAAATACATGGCCATAAAGTACTACAGAATAATCCAACACTAATGAAAGCAAAAACACTCACCATGCCAGAAGTTAGCATGCCAATTACAAGCGCTGTAATTCCCATAGAAGAGAAAATTAATAGCATTCTAACTGGGCTTCCCTTACTCATGATATCTCCAATAATCATGGCAATAATTACCAATCCATAAATGTAGAATTGAGATATATCGTGTTGTGCAATAGCATTAACAATTAAGAAAACTGCGAACGCTAAATAAGGCATTACAAAGTTTAAAATTTTGGCCTTGCTTTTGCTTACGCCAAATGCTCCTACAGCTCCTGTCCAACGTCCTATCATTAAACTTGCCCAGTATAAAGAAATATAAGGGGCAATTTTTTCGGTAGGTATGCCAATATGTATACGCATATATTCTGGCAAATTACTTGCGGTTGCAACCTCCACACCTACATACACAAAAATACCAATCATACCCAATACCAATTGTGGGTATTGCATGGCAGAATTTTTGTGTAATACTTTTGAAGAATTTTCTGCTTCTTCTTCTGCTACATGGTCTAAATCAATTTTATTAGGGATAGAAGAGAACTTAAAAAATATGGCTACCAATACAAATGCAGCACCAAGAATTAAATAGGGGATTTTTACGCTTGAAATATTTGCTACAGTAGATCCGCTACTTACACTTCCAAAAATAGCAAAACTTACAAGTAATGGTCCAATAGTGGTTCCAAAATTATTTACCCCACCAGCCATGTTTAATCTTTGAGCACCTGTTTTAGGGTCGCCTATTACAACAGCTAAAGGATTTGCTGCAATTTGTTGTAAACTAAATCCTAATGCAACAATAAATAAAGCAATAATCATTAAATCAAATGATCCATTATTAGCTGCAGGAATAAATAGTAAAGTACCTAGGGCAGAAATGCCCAATCCTACTGCAATACCATTTTTGTAGCCAATTTTATTTAAAAGGTCTCCGCCAATTAAAGAAGAAACACCCACATAAATGATGGAACCAACTGTATAGGCCACATAAAAAGCAACTGCTACCAATTGACTTTGCAATTGTGTTAGTGTAAATGCTTTCTTAAATACAGGAATTAAAATGTCGTTGCTAGCAGCAACAAAACCCCAAAAGAAAAAAATGGAAATAAGGGTTCCAAATTGTGACCAATTAGTTTTTTGATTCATGACAGGCTTTATGTGTTAAAAAATTATGGTGTAAAATAAATATAAATTATTAAGCAAAAAACTTTAAATGTTTTTTGTGCTTCTAATAATGAGGCTTAAATTTAATGCAATTCAAGGAATCAATAAATTTTAGATGGAGATTGTACACATTAGTGCGGAATGTTATCCGGTAGCAAAGGCTGGAGGACTAGGTGATGTGGTAGGCGCTTTACCTAAATACCAGTGTAATGCCGGTTATCTGGCTAAAGTGGTAATGCCCATGTATCGCACTAAATTTCTATATACCAATGAATGGGTGGTTGATTTTAAGGGAAATGCCAATTTAGGTGACTGGTTCTTTGATTTTACCGTCATCAAAGAAAAGACCAATATAGTAGGTTTCGACCTGTATTTAGTAGATATCAATAGCCTTTTAGACCGAGAAAAGATTTATGGGTACGAAGACGATACCGAGCGGTTTATGGCTTTTCAGATTGCAGTAGTTACTTGGTTGAATAGTTGGGAACACCGTCCTGATATTGTGCATTGCCACGATCATCAAACAGCACTGATTCCATTTATGATGCGGCATTGTTTTAATTTTAAGCAATTAAGTAGGGTTGCTACTGTTTTTACCATCCATAATGCACAATACCAAGGATGGATGAATTGGAATCAAAGTATATTAATTCCTGAATGGGACCATTATAAAACGGGACTTTTAGAATGGAATGGGGGCATTAATCCATTGGCTTGTGCCATTAAATGTGCCGATAAGATCACTACAGTTAGCAAATCTTATATGGAGGAACTGCACGAAGATGCCAATGGATTAGAGACTTTGTTTGCATATGAAAAAGAAAAATGTGTAGGAATTTTAAATGGAATTGACAATGATGTTTGGAATCCTTCAACAGATTATTATTTGGCGCATCATTTTTCTATAAAGGATGTAACAGAAGGAAAGCAACAAAATAAAGAAATACTATGCACTAAATATGGCTTGGATTCTCAAAAACCTTTGTTTGTATTTATTGGTCGATTGGTTGGCGAAAAAGCAGCCGAAATTTTACCTGAATCAATTGCAACTGCCATTTTTAATACCAATAGTACTGCTAGTTTTTTTGTTTTAGGTAGTGGCCAAACCGAAATAGAATGGCCATTACAGCAAATGGTTCATGAATTTCCAGGAATTTATAATTCATATATTGGTTACAATGAAGCATTAAGCCATTTGATTTATGCAGCGGCAGATTTTTTATTAATGCCTAGTAGGGTAGAACCCTGTGGCTTGAATCAAATGTATGCTATGCGATACGGTACCGTACCTATTGTTAGAAGAACAGGAGGTTTAAAAGATACCGTAGTAGATATGGGTGATGATAATGGTTATGGAGTTTGTTTTAATCATGCAAGTGCTGCAGATTTGGTTTATTCAATTAGCCGCGCAGCATCGGTTTATCAAGATAAAAAACAGTTAAAAAAGATGCGTACAACTATGATGCAAATTGATAATAGTTGGGAGTTAACAGTAGAGAAGTTTAGTAATATTTATCATAGTATCTTGTAATGGTTTAAACCAAATTCGCATGAATGATTTTTCGAGTTCTGTAGTGGCAGTTATTTTGGGTGGAGGTGCAGGTAGTAGATTGTATCCTTTAACAGCAAATCGCTCAAAGCCAGCGGTACCAATAGCTGGCAAGTATCGATTGGTAGATATTCCAATTAGTAATTGTATTAATAGTAATATCAATAGAATGTTTGTGTTAACGCAGTTTAATTCTGCTTCTTTAAACAAACACATAAAAAACACCTACCATTTTAGTGCATTTAGTACAGGTTTTGTAGATATTTTAGCAGCCGAACAAACACCCGATAATCCAGGTTGGTTTCAAGGTACTGCCGATGCTGTTCGACAATCTTTACGACACATTGAAAATTTTGATTACGATTACATTTTAATTTTAAGTGGCGATCAATTGTATCAAATGGATTTTTTTCAAATGATTGCCAATCACAAAGCAAAAGGTGCCGATATTACCATTGCAACGATTCCTGTAGCAAGTAGAGAGGCAACTGAATTTGGGATATTAAAAACCAATGACGAAAATTATATTACTTCATTTATTGAAAAACCTAACAAAGACTTATTGCCAGAATGGGTGAGTGACACAGGTGCGCAAATGCAGAAAGAAGGAAGAAATTATTTAGCATCAATGGGCATATATATTTTCAATAAAAAAGTATTAGACCAATTGCTGACTGAAAAAAATCCAATAGCCACTGATTTTGGCAAAGAAATTATTCCAGAATCAATTGTTAACAACAAAGTAATTAGTTACCAGTATGATGGTTACTGGACTGATATTGGAAATATTTATTCTTTTTATGAAGCGAACTTAGCGCTTACGCAAGACGTGCCATTGTTTAATTTATTTGACAATACTAAAACTGTTTACAGTCGAGCAAGAATGCTACCCCCTGCAAAAATTAGCGGAACAACACTAGAGAAAACTATTATTGCAGAAGGTTCAATAATTAATGCTAGTAGAATAGAGCAAAGTGTGGTAGGGATTCGTTCTCGTATAGGTTTGGGTACAACCATAGTTAATACTTATATAATGGGAAATGACTATTATGAAACCATTGGTGAAATGGAATCGGATTTAAAAAAAGGGGTACCTAAAATTGGCATTGGAGAACGCTGCTATATTAAAGATGCTATTATAGATAAGAATTGTAGAATAGGAAATGATGTACGAATTAATGGTGGCAAGCATTTGGCCAGTACTGACCATCCATTATATGCTGTTAAAGATGGTATTGTGGTAGTTAAAAAAAGAGCTATTTTACCCGATGGGTTTGTAATATAATTGGTACAAAAAAAACATCCTTTCGAGGGTGTTTTTTTTGTACATTTATTTTTCATGTAATTTTTACACATTACGCTTTTAAACAATTGCTATGTCTTTATCTACAAATTCAGGTAGTTCAACCAGTACCTTGCCCAAACCTCGGTTGAGTTTATCTCAGATATTTTTCATGAGTTTTGGGTTTTTAGGCATTCAATTTGGTTTTGCCTTACAAAATGGCAATACCAGTAGAATCCTTCGATCATTTGGTGCTGATGTAGACCAGTTGCCAATGTTCTGGATTGTAGCACCCTTAGTAGGGATGATTGTACAACCACTAATTGGCCATTACAGTGATAAAACTTGGAATAGATTTGGACGAAGAAAACCTTATTTTTTAGTAGGGGCATTATTGTCTTCGGCTGCATTATTATTTTTACCCAATGCCGCTTTTTTATCAAGTATTATTCCTGCATTATGGACTGGTGCAGGAATGGTGATGTTAATGGATGCTTCTTTTAATGTGGCAATGGAACCATTTAGGGCATTGGTGGCAGATAACTTACCCGATTCACAAAGAACTAGTGGGTTTGCTGTTCAAACATTTTTAATAGGAGTAGGAGCAGTAGTAGGTTCTGAATTACCTTCTTTTTTAGCCAAGCATGGCTTTTCGCAAGACCCTGGTATATCAGGTGTTGCAGACAATATTCGGTACTCATTTTATATTGGTGCTGCTGTTTTTTTTGCCGCAATTTTAGTAACTGTATTTATGTCTAGGGAATATACGCCATCAGAATATGAACAGTATCATGGCAAGCCTGCAGACACAGAAAAAAAAGGGCTTTCTCAAATATTTGCTGATTTTTCAAATATGCCTAAAACCATGAAACAATTGGGTTTGGTGCAATTTTTTTCGTGGTTTGCATTGTTTAGTATGTGGGTATTTACTACAGATGCAGTGGCCACTCATGTGTATGGATTGACTGGTGATTATGTAAAATCA
>Ga0214919_10004352_pt1 | contig 20762 bp, 23 predicted proteins | sample LL1503_MetaG_FD_177994 | JGI IMG/M metagenome (GOLD analysis project Ga0214919, IMG submission 177994) | Freshwater microbial communities from Lake Lanier, Atlanta, Georgia, United States - LL-1503 | ecosystem: Environmental > Aquatic > Freshwater > Lake | place: USA: Georgia | collected... | reverse complement strand
GCCGCGTATGCGCCCTTGGTGGCGGCAGCATTGGGCACGGCTTGGAGCGTCTGGCTGACCGGTGCTTTTCATGAAGACGGCCTGGCCGATGTGGCCGACGGTCTGGGCGGCAGTTATGACCGCGAGCGTGCGCTCATCATCATGAAAGACTCGCGGGTCGGTGCATTCGGCGCGATTGCCGTGGTGCTCGCTTTGCTTTCCAAAGTGGCGCTATTGGCTCTGCTGGGAGCGGTCGGCGCGCTGTGGATGTATCTGGCTTTGATGGCTGCGCATGTGGTGTCGCGCACCTTGCCCTTGATCATCATTCGATGGTTACCGCATGTGGGCGACGACGCAGGCTCCAAGTCCAAACCCTTGGCAGATCAAATCAGTAACGGTAGTTTGGCGATCGCTTTGCTCTGGTGTGCAGGCGCGCTGGCTTTGAGCGCTTGGGTCGCAGCTTCAATGTTGTCAGGAACCGATGTGCAATTGCTGGCAATGGCGCAAGCACTGCCGCTGTTGAAAGTTTTAGCTTGCGGTGGCCTGGCCAGCGCACTGGCTTTTGTGTATCTGCTGCGCTTGTTTGCGCGGCGCTTGCAAGGCTTTACCGGCGACTGCCTGGGCAGCACGCAGCAGGTGTGTGAAATCGCGTTTTACTTGGGCTGCGCGCTGGGTCTGGGCGGCGGCCTTTAAACGGCCTTGCTGATAAAAACATGAAGCTGTGGATAGTCAGACACGCCACGCCGCTGATCAAGGGCGGCCTTTGTTACGGCGCGCTGGATGTAGCGGCAGACGCACCACACACATTGCAAGCTGCCCGTGCATTGGCGCAAGCGCTGCCCGTGCGTTGCAGAGTCTCGGTGTCGCCTTTGCAGCGTTGCAAGCAGTTGGCCGAGGCTTTGTCTGAGCTAAGGCCGGAGCTGAAAACGCAAACCGACACACGTTTGCGCGAAATGGACTTCGGTACTTGGGAAGGCGCGGCCTGGGACGCGATTCCACTGGCCGCCATGCAAGCCTGGACCGATGATTTCGGCGCACACCGGTTCGGCGGCGTGGAAAGCGCCAATGAAGTGTTGGCCCGGGTGGCAGACCTGTGGCATGCAGCGCGGCAACAGTCTGACGAAAACCAAGTGTGGATCACCCACGCCGGCGTGGCGCGCGCCGCGCAACTGCTGTCACAAGGTATACAAAGCGTTGACAGCGCCAGTCAATGGCCTAAGGACGCGCCGGGTTACGGGCAGTGGCGGTGTGTGAGTGGTTAAGCGTTCACATTTGTCTGCGTTCTCAACTCGTTGCCCGGCCTACGCCATCCGCCTGGGCAATGGACTTATATTCAGTCCATGGACAGACTGCAAAACATAGAGACCTTTGTGCGGGTTGCGCAAACCCAAAGCTTCGCCGAGGCGGCCAGACAGTTACGCGTCTCCAAGTCAGTGGTGACCACGCGGGTCAAGCAACTCGAAGACTATTTGGGCGCGGCTTTGTTTCACCGCAGCACGCGGCTGGTGCGCTTGAGTGAACTCGGGCAAACCTTTTTGCGCGACTGCACCGAGTTGGTGTCACAGGCCAATAGCGTGGTCGACCAAATGCGGGATGTGCAAACCAAACCCGCCGGTACCTTGCGTGTACACGCATTGACAGGTTTGGTGTTGGGCAATTTCGCTTCCTTGCTGCACCAGTTCCAAACGGCTTACCCTGACATACGCATGGATTTGATCGTCAGCGATGTGGTGGTGGACCCGGTCAAAGCGGGTGTGGATTGCGCCTTGCAAATCTTTCCGCCCAACTCAGACGAATTGATTTCCCGCAAACTGTTTCCGGTTCGCCGGGTGTTTTGCGCCACGCCGCAGTATTTACGGTCGCATGAAACGCCGCAGTCGCCACGTGACTTGCACAAACATAAGCTGGGTTTGTATTCAGGCTATCCCACGCGGGATCAATGGACCTTTTACCACCAAGGCGAATCGCTGACCATGTATTTGTCTGCCAGTTTGTTGACCAACAGCGTGCATTTGCTGCGCGAATACGCACTGGCCCACGCGGGCATCGTGTGTTTGCCCACCTTGGTGGCGGGCGAAGATATTTTGAAAGGCCATTTGCAAGTGGTCATGCCTGAGCATTTGCTGTCCTCGTTTTCATTGAGTGCGGTGTATGCAGGTACGTCACGCCATGCGGTGAAATTGAATTTGTTCATTGAACACATTGCCAACAAATTCACCCGCGAACCGCCGTGGGACGCGGATTTGATTGCCCGAGGTTTGATTCCCGACACCTTGATTGCGACCTGAAGTCGTTCTGAAAATTGCGGGTTAACCCGATATATTGTTCGGTTATGGCGAACAATCTACTTTTTAACTGAGGTCTACCGCCTGCTTGCTGCTCAGCCTACAGTCGCTTCATCCATTCGTTTGATGACAGAACTGCTGAGGAGAAACTGCCATGACCGTGAATTACCACACTAACTTCGGCTCGCTCAAGAGCTATGAAAAAGGCCGCGTCCAACCCATAGACGACGATGTGAAACATTACGCGTTTTCAAACTGTTTTGAAATCGCCAGCAATTCCAAGCCTTATGAAAAGGTCGTCTTTGGGCAAAACCAGATTTATGTGCTGGAGACACTGCGGGCCGAAGGCACTTCACCTTGGTACACCTGTGCGCACGATGAATTCGCCCTCAGCATGGACGGCGATGTGGAAATTCACCTCATCAAATTAGACCCAGCCCAAACCGTCAAAGACGAAAACCAAAACGGCGCTGTGTTGGTGCAAGGCGAGCCCCAAGGTGTCAAGATGGGCTGGATGAAGATCAAGCGCGGTCACCAGGCCTTGCTGCCAAAAAATACCGCCTACCAATTCAAAAGTGCGCAGCCCGGTGTATTGATATTGCAAACCTGCAAAGGCGAATTGTCGGTTGAAAAATGGGCAGACATCTGCCAAACCGCTTAAGGAGACATAGACATGAACGCACCTTTAGACATCATCAAAGTCTTGGCTTCGACGCCGGATGCCACCATGGGTTACCGCGCCTACACGCTGGGCAGTTTTAACTTCCGCCGTGACGAGTATTTCGCCCACATCACCTGGACCACGCGCGATGGTCGTCCTTTGTCGCACACCATGGATATTGGCAATTTTTTACGCGCCTTGATGCGCGATGTGGCCTGGGGTTTTTTTTACGGCTGGGTCAATTTCGACAATGTGTTTGGCACGGTGAACCATTACCAATCGGTGGATATGTATGCGGGCAGTTACAACGGCACCATGAAAGCCGCCGGTGTGGATTTGCTGGAAAACTTTCCCACCGACCAGATCCGCGCCACCTTCGAACAAATGCTGGATGACTGGACCAACGAAACCTTTGATCCGTTTTCTGCACCGCAAGAAACCGGCACACCGTATGGTCGCAAAAACGGCAACAACAACGCCAAGATCACCCGCGCGCGCGAACTAGCCACCCGTTGTGTCGGCTTGAAGGGCGACTTGGATTTGCGCACAGACGCACGCGGTGCACCTATCAACCGCGCCTTTGCCGATGTGCCTCAGGACATGCCTGAGTTGCATCCCGAGCCCGGTTTTGAAAACGAAGTCCATGCCTTCAACTTGTTTGCGTTTTTGTCGCGCAGCCAAGTCACCTGGAACCCGAGCTTCACCTCGGTGGTGAAGTACAGCTTCATGTGCCCGACCACCGAAGAACACATACTTCCCATCATTCATGGCAATGACCGCGTGGAATGGTTTTTCCAGATGTGCGATGAAATCCACTGGGATTGCGCAGACAAAAACACCGGCAAACCGCTGGCGCGGGTCATCATGAAAGCCGGTGACATGGCCGCCATGCCGGCCTATTGCAGACACCAGGGTTACAGCCCCAAGCGTTCCATGTTGCTGGTCTGGGAGAACGGCTCACCTACGCTGGTGCATGAAATCCAAAAGGGTGATGCACCGGAAGTACCGGTCCAGTTTTAAGCACCAGATTCAGGCCTGACCGCAAGGTGCAGGCCTTCTTTTTCACGGCGCTGCATTAGCTATGCGCTGAATCTCAAGGACGGTTATGGATTTGTCTGACATCCAAAAGGCGGTGGGCTTGAAGTCTCCCATCAGGCACCAGTTGTTTATCGACGGTGAATTTGTCGATGCGTTATCTGGTGAAACACTGGCCACATTGAACCCGCATGACAACTCGGTGATTGCGCAAGTGGCCATGGCCGGACACGCCGATGTAGACCGTGCGGTGGTGGCCGCGCAAAAAGCGTTTCCGGCTTGGAGCCGCATGCAGGCGGCGGATCGCGGACGCATTTTGCTGAAGCTGGCGGATTTGATTGAAGCCAATGGCGAGGAACTGGCTCGTTTGGAATCGCTGGACACCGGTCACCCAATTCGCGATTGCCGCATGTTGGATGTGCCGCGCACAGCGGGTTGTTTCCGTTATTTCGGCGGCATGGCCGATAAGTTTCAAGGCGAAACCATTCCGGTCGATGCCGGTTTTTTGAACTACACCTTGCGCGAGCCTTTGGGTGTGGTGGGCCAAGTGGTGCCTTGGAATTTCCCTTTGATGTTCACCAGCTGGAAGATGGCACCGGCGCTGGCCGCTGGCAACACCATTGTGCTTAAACCTGCGGAAATCACACCGCTGACCACGTTGAAAATTGCCGAATTGATGCGCGAAGCTGGCATGCCGGCCGGCGTGGTCAACATACTGCCGGGCTTAGGCCATGTGGCCGGTCAATACATCGCCGAGCATCCGGATATCGCCAAAATTGCTTTCACCGGCAGCACAGCGACAGGCAAACGCATCGTGCAAGCCAGTGCTGGTAATTTGAAAAAGGTACAGTTGGAATTGGGCGGCAAAGGTGCCAACATCGTGTTTGAAGATGCCAATCTGATCGCTGCTGTCAACGGTGCTGCATGGGCGATTTTTCACAACCAAGGTCAGGCTTGCATTGCAGGCTCTCGCTTGGTGTTGCATGAAAACATTGCGGATGCGTTTTTGGAAAAATTCATTGCCTTAGCTAACTCCATCAAACTGGGCAACCCTTTAGACCCAGACACCGAAATGGGTCCTTTGACCAGTGCCTTGCACCGTGACCGGGTGTTGAGCTATGTGGAAGTGGCCAAAGCCGAAGGCGGCGAGGTGCTGGCAGGCGGTGAGTCGCCCGGCGGCGATTTGGCCAAGGGCTGTTATGTGAGGCCGACGATTGTTCGTGTCAACAATTACAAAGATCGGGTGGCGCAGGAAGAGGTGTTCGGGCCGTTTGTGACGGTACTGACATTCAAAACCGATGCCGAGGCGCTGGAGATTGCCAATGGCACCGAATACGGTTTAGGCAGCGGCTTGTGGACAAGCAATTTGCAGCGTGCGCATTTGTTTGCGCGAGAAATCCGCTCAGGCATGGTTTGGGTCAACAGCTATAAACGCGTCAACCCGGGTTCGCCTTTCGGCGGAACAGGCCAAAGCGGTTACGGGCGCGAAATGGGATTTGATGCCATGCGCGAATACACCCAGGTGAAAAGCGTCTGGGTCAATATCGACGCGCAAATCAAACCGCATTACCCGCGCTGATGCAATCCTTTGTCTACAACGCTCAGGCTGCCCGCGTGCTGTTCGGCGCCGGCACCTTGGCGCAGGTCGGGCAAGAGGTGCAATTGCTCAACATAAAGCGCGCGCTGGTGTTGTGTACGCCTGAGCAGTTGGCGCAAGCACAGCGTGTAGCCGGTTTGCTGGGCAACAAGGCGGTGGGCATTTACGCCAAGGCCGTGATGCATGTGCCGTTGGAAACCGCACGCGCTGCGTGTGACGAAGCCAAAGGTCTGAATGCGGATGGCTTGGTGGCTTTCGGTGGTGGCTCCACCACGGGACTTGCCAAAGCGATTGCGCTGGAAACTGGCTTACCCATTTTGGCAATTCCCACCACGTATGCCGGATCTGAGATGACCAGCATTTACGGCATCACCGACGGCGGCATCAAAAAAACCGGCAAAGACCCCAGAGTGTTGCCGCGCAGCGTGATTTACGACCCTGAACTCAGCATGAGCCTGCCGCTGGGCTTGAGCATCACCAGTGGCATGAATGCGATAGCGCATGCCGCCGAAGGTTTGTACGCGCAAGACCGAAACCCGATGACCCGTTTGATGGCCATGGAAGGCATTGCGTCTTTGGCCAAGGCCTTGTCTTTGATCCGCCAACACGCGGATGACCCGAAGGGCCGGGCATTGGCTTTGTACGGTGCCTGGTTGTGCGGCAGCGTGTTGGGTAGCGTGGGCATGGCTTTGCACCACAAGCTGTGTCACACGCTGGGCGGCAGTTTCAATTTGCCGCATGCCGAGGTGCATACCGTGGTGCTGCCGCATGCCTTGGCTTTTAACGCCAGTGCCGCACCCGAGGCCATGGAAGACCTGGCCCATGCACTGGGAGTCAACAACGGGCCGATGGGGGTGTACCAATTGGCCAAAGACAACGGCGCACCCGTGGCATTGAAAGACATAGGCATGAAAGCCGCAGACCTGGATGTAGCGGCGGATCTGGCGGTCAAGCAACCGTATTGGAACCCGCGTCCTTTTGGTCTGCCGCAGCGTGATGAGATCAGGGGGTTATTGCAAAGGGCATTTGATGGCAGTCCACCGGTTTACGGGTAAACCCCGGGCATTGTTCGGCTTCTTCGAACAATCTACTTTTCAATTAATGACTACCCTTGGATATCCCACGGGTCTACAGTCGCTACAACATTGAAATTCGGCAAAGACCGGATATGAGACAGACAGGTAACAGTTCAGTTTTCAGGCAACCAACATTCATAACAGGAGACAAGCATGACATTGAATCGCAGAGCATTTATACAAAGCACGGCTGCAGCCGCTGCCGCAGTCACCAGCACCACACTTTGGGCGGCTGACACCATCAAAATCGGTTTCGTCACACCCTTGACCGGACCGCTGGCATTGTTTGGTGAAGCCGACAAATGGACTGTCGAGCAGATGAAGCAGGCCTTCAAGGACGGCATCAGCGTGGCCGACAAGAAATACAGCGTCGAGATCCTGATCAAGGACAGCCAGTCCAACCCGAACCGCGCAGCCGAGGTTGCCAGCGACTTGATTTTGAAAGACAAAATCACATTGATGGTGGTCAGCAGCACACCTGAAACCACCAACCCGGTGAGCGATGTGTGTGAATTGAATGAAACACCTTGCATTTCTTCTGTTTGTCCTTGGCAGCCGTGGTTCTTCGGTCGCAAAGGCGATCCGGCCAAGGGCTTTGCGTGGACACACCATTTCTTTTGGGGACTGGAAGACGTGATCGGCAATTTCACCAACGGCTGGAAAAGTGTCAAGACCAACAAAAAAGTCGGCGGCCTGTTCCCTAACGACGGTGACGGTAATGCCTGGGGCGACAAGGCGGTCGGTTTCCCCAAGCCTTTGGCTGACATGGGCTTCACACTGAATGACCCGGGCCGCTACCAAAACGGCACTCAGGACTTCAGTGCGCAAATTGCAGCATTCAAAAAAGACGGTGTCGAGATCGTCACCGGTGTGATGATTCCGCCGGATGCCAAAACCTTTTTGACCCAGGCCAAGCAACAGGGTTTCAACCCCAAAGTGATCACATTGGGCAAAGCCTTGTTGTTCCCTGTCGGCATTGAAGCCTTGGGCGATTTGGGCCTGGGCTTGACGACTGAAGTCTGGTGGAGCCCGTCGCATCCGTTCAGCTCATCACTGACTAAACAAAGCGCCAAGGACTTGGCAGCCACTTACGAGAAAAGCAGTAACAAACAGTGGACGCAGCCGCTTGGTTTCGCCCATGCGCTGTTCGAAGTTGCCGCAGATGCACTCAAGCGAGCCAAGTCGGTCAAGTCTGCCGATCTGCGCGATGCCATCGCAGCCACCGATCTCAAAACCATTGTTGGCCATGTGAAATGGGGCGGTCCCGGCCCGTTCAAAAACGTCAGCAAAACACCGCTGGTATTGGGTCAATGGGTTAAGGGCAGCAAACACAAAGTGGACCTCGTCATCGTCAATAACGAGACCGCGAAAAACATTCCCACCGGAGGCACCCTCAAGCCAATGTAAGGGTGTGACACATGGCCTTGCTTGAGTTGCAATCTGTCAGCAAGTCCTATGGTGCCTTGCAGGTGATCCAGTCTGTTTCTTTATTGGTAGACGAAGGACAGACATTGGGGATCCTCGGGCCTAACGGGGCGGGCAAGACCACTTTGTTTAACCTCATCTCGGGCGATGCGGCTTGTGACAGCGGGCGTGTGCTTTATGCAGGCCGGGACATCACCCGTGAAAAAGCGCACCAGCGTTGCCGCAGTGGTATCGGTCGCTCTTACCAAGTGCCGCAGCCCTTTGGCAATATGTCGGTGTTTGAAAACCTGGTCACTGCAGCTTGCTTTGGTGGCGGTCAGGACGAGCGCGATGCTTGGGACACGGCTCATGAAGTGCTTACCCAAACCGGGTTGTTGGCCCAAGCCAACAAGGCCGCCGGTTCGCTCACACTGCTGAACCGAAAGCGTTTGGAGTTGGCCCGCGCTTTGGCAACCCGCCCCAAATTGTTGTTGCTCGATGAAATCGCCGGGGGCCTCACAGTACACGAAGCGTACGAGCTGCTGGAAGAGTTGCATCGCATCAAAGCCAGCGGAGTCACCATGGTGTGGATTGAACATGTGGTACATGCATTGCTGTCTATTGCAGACCGCTTGCTGGTCATCAATTTCGGCACCATGCTGGCGCAAGGCACGCCCGAGGCGGTGTTGAACAACCCCGAGGTGCAGCGTGTGTATATGGGACTCGAAGTCGCCGAGCTATGACTGCATTGCTGCAAACACAAGGCTTGACCGCTTTTTATGGGGATGCGCAGGCTTTGTTCGGCATTGACTTTCAAGTGGACCAAGGCGAAATGGTCGCCATCATTGGTGCGAATGGCGCTGGCAAAAGCACCTTCATGAAAGCCGTCACCGGTTTGGTCAAAGTGCAGCCTTCTCACATTTTGTGGCAAGGCCGAGCAATTGGCGGTTTGCCGGCCTATGAGATTGTCAAGCGCGGCATTGCGCTGGTGCCCGAGGGCAGACGCTTGTTCCCCAGTTTGAGCGTGGAAGAAAACCTGTTGATGGGCGCGTGTGCTGAACGCACAGGTGTTTGGAATTTGTCGCGCGTGTATCAGCTTTTTCCCATACTCCAAGAAAAACGTTTGCAAGCCTCCACATCGCTGTCCGGCGGTCAACAGCAAATGGTGGCGATTGGCCGGGCCTTGATGAGCAACCCCGCTTTGTTGCTGTGCGACGAACTCAGTTTGGGTTTGGCACCCATCGTTATCAAAGAAATTTACAGCGCCATGCCGCGCATTTGTGCAGAAGGCATGACCGTGGTTATGGTCGAGCAAGATGTCAGCAAAGCGCGCGAAGTCTCCAGCCGTTTGTATTGTTTTCAAGAAGGCACGGTATCGCTGCAAGGCGTGTCTTCAACTTTGACGACAGAGCAGATTTCTCAGGCCTATTTCGGCTTGCCGGATAAGCAAGAGGCGGCACAGCCATGATGGACACGTTGATGCAAACCTTGGTGCAAGGCGTGCTGCTTGGAGGCTTGTACTGTTTGTTCGCGCTGGGCTTGTCGCTGATGTATGGCGTGATGCGACTGACCAACACCGCACAAGGCGACTTCATTTTGTTGGGCTCATTCAGTGCCGTGGCTTGTATCGCCGCATTGAATTGGCTGGCACCTGACTCACCGTGGCTGCCTTTGTTGTTGTCGCCGTTGTTGTTATTGATCGCTTTTGGTGTCGGTTTTGTCTTGCAGCGGCAAGTGCTAAACCGGGTGCTGGGCAAAGACCCGTTGCCGTCGTTGGTGGTGACATTCGGTTTGTCCATCGTCATACAAAACCTGTTGCTGGAATTTTTCTCAGCTGACCCAAGATCGATAGAAACTGGCGGATTGAATATCGCCAGTGTTCAGTTGCCCGGTGGATGGGCTGTCGGCGTGTTGCCATTGTTGGTACTGGGTTTGGCATTGGCCGCCACTTATGGTTTGCAGTGGATGTTTGATCACACCGCCTTGGGGCGCAGTTTTCGCGCGGTGTCAGACGATTTGGAAATCGCCCAGTTGATGGGCTTGAATGCCAAACGAGTGTATGCCTATGCCACTGGCATCTCCTTCATGTTGATCACCGTGGCCGGGGTGTTGCAGGGGATGCGCACCACGGTGTCGCCGTCTGATGGGCCGATGTTGTTGTTGTTTGCGTTCGAGTCGGTCATCATTGGCGGCATGGGCTCGTTCAAGGGCACCTTGATCGGCGCTTTGCTGCTTGGTGTCACTCAACAAATGGGTTTTTTGTTTGACCCTGGATGGGGCATCTGGTTTGGGCACAGCGTCTTTTTGTTGTTGCTTTTGGTTCGTCCGCAAGGGCTGTTTCCCAAAACTGTAGGCTGATGGCATGACTGCATTTACCGTCACTCGCAGCAACCGTTCCAGTCGTTCGGCCATGTGGGTAGCTGTTGTTTTGGTGATAGCAGCGGCCACCATTCCTTTCTGGGCTCCCGAGGACAACCGCTCGGCGTGGATGCGCGAGTTTGTGGAAATCGCCTGTTACCTGGTGTTTGCATTGATGTGGAATTTGCTGGCGGGTTACGGCGGCATGGTCAGCATTGGCCAGCAGGCGTTTTTTGGTTTTGGCGGATACGCCATGTTGATGTTGAGCAATTTCGCTGGCATCAATCCTTTTGTCGCCGTGCCTGTGGCGGCCTTGTGTGCTGGACTGATCGCAGTGCCTGTCTCGTTCATCGCGTTTCGATTGCAAGGCGGATATTTCGCCATCGGCACCTGGGTGATTGCCGAGGTGTTTAGATTGAGCTTTGCCAATATGTCCATGGTCGGTGGCGGTTCGGGCACCAGCCTCACGGCCTTCAATGGCATCAGCAAAGGCGTTCGCGAACAAACCACTTTCTGGATGGCGCTGGCCGGCATGGTGGCAGCCGTGCTGTTGGTGTACTTGTTTTTGCGCAGCAAACGCGGCTTGGCTTTGATGGCGATCCGCGACAACGAGGTGGCCGCTGAATCACAAGGCATTGCGGTGCAGCGCACCAAACTGGCGGTGTATGTGGTGGCGGGCTTGGGCGCGGGCTTGGCCGGTGCCATGTATTACCTGAGCAATTTGCGCATCACACCGGATGCAGCCTTCAGCGTGAACTGGACCGCGTTTGCGATCTTCATGGTGGTGATTGGCGGCATCGGCCGCATAGAAGGCCCCATCGTCGGCGCATTGATTTTTTGGGTGCTGAATAAATTCTTCAGTGACTATGGCAGTTGGTATTTGATGGGCTTGGGTTTGTTGGCCATCATCGTCACCATTTACTTCAAGCAAGGCTTGTGGGGGTATACGCAACAACGCTGGGGTTGGGCGCTTTTTCCTACCCAAAGGCGCTTGGACTGATACTGCGGTTTGCGCTGTATTCAGCGATCTGATTCATTCAAGGAACAACATGGTCAATATCAACGAGCATTCCATCACGCAAGCGGTTCTTGACAGATTGGACAACTGCGATAACCCGCGACTCAAAACCATCATGTCTTCACTAATTCGGCATCTGCATGATTTCGCCCGCGAAGTGCAATTGAGCGAAGATGAATGGATGACCGGTATACAGTTTCTGACCGCCACAGGCCACAAGTGCGATGACAAGCGACAGGAGTTCATTTTGTTGTCTGACACCCTGGGCTTGTCCATGTTGACTGTGGCCATGCAAAACGCCAAACCCCCCGGTGCCACTGAAGCAACCGTGTTCGGCCCGTTTCACATTGACCAAGCGCCTGAGTACCAAGAAGAAGAAGATATTTCAAATGGCGCGATAGGTGAACCCTTGTTTGTCAATGCACGCGTCTTGAGTACCGAAGGCAAAGCCGTCGCGGGTGCTCGCGTCAACATATGGCAGGCCGATGCAGACGGTTTGTATGACGTGCAGCGGCCTGAGTTGCAAGCCAACCAAGCACGCGGCATTTTGCATACCGATGCGCAAGGACGGATGGCGTTTCAAACCGTGTTGCCCGTGTCATACCCGGTGCCAGTGGACGGACCGGTGGGACAAATGCTACTGGCCACCGGCAGACACCCCTGGCGACCCGCCCATGTGCATTTCAAAATTGATGCACCGGGTTACCAAAGTTTGATTACCCATGTGTTCCGTGATGACGATGGCTATTTGCAAAGCGATGTGGTGTTCGGCGTACGTTCATCGTTGCTGGGTAAATACATACGCCATGAGGCGGGTGACGCACCAGACGGACAGCATTTATCAACACCGTTTTACACCTTGAACTATGACTTTGTGCTAGCTGTAGAAGGTGTTGCATGAGCCAGGTATTGCATTTGGTGATGTGGAAACTCAAAGGCGACACACCTGCAGAAAAAGCCGCGCATGCATCGACTTTGAAAACAGCATTTCTGGGCATGCAGCCACACCTGCCCGGTTTGTTAGAGGTGTTTGCAGATGCCAATGTGGTTCAAGTTGAAGGCGCATTCGACTTTGCCATCAGCATGCGGTTTGCCTCCTGGGCAGATTTGAAGGCGTACAACGACCACCCGGCGCACGAGAACATCAAACACTTGATGCGCGAGATTCGCATCGAGCGCGCCCAAGTGGATTTTGAAATTCCCGGTTGAAGGAGGGCAAATGATCAACAAGATTGCAAACAGCGTGGCAGCTGCCATCGGCCATGTGGCAGACGGCTCCATCGTCATGGTCGGCGGCTTTGGCACCGCAGGCATACCGGATGAATTGATTGACGGATTGATTGAGCAAGGTGCGAAAGACCTGACCCTGATCAATAACAATGCAGGCAATGCTGAGTTCGGTATTGCGGCCTTGTTAAAAGCACAGCGTGTCAAAAAAATCATCTGCAGTTTTCCTCGCCAGACCGACAGCCACGTGTTTGATGCGCTGTACCGCAGTGGCGAGTTGGAGCTTGAACTTGTGCCGCAAGGCAATCTGGCCGAGCGCATACGCGCAGCAGGCGCGGGTATTGGTGCTTTTTTCACGCCCACTGGCTACGGCACCGAATTGGCGAAAAACGCAGATGGCACACCCAAAGAAACTCGGCTGATCAACGGCAAACACTATGTACTGGAGTACCCCTTGCATGCTGATTTGGCTTTGGTGAAAGCAGAGTGCGGCGACCGCTGGGGCAATTTGATGTTCAGAAAAGCCGCACGCAATTTCGGCCCCATCATGGCCATGGCCGCCAAACGCAGCGTGGCCTCGGTGCATGAAGTGGCGGGTCTGGGACAACTCGACCCGGAACACATCGTCACACCGGGCATTTTCGTCAGCGCCATTGTGCAAATTGAAAGACGCGCGACACAAGGCGGTGGCTTCAAAGCCGTGGCTTGAGTCATACAGGAGAAACACCATGGCGTTACACAAACGCAGCAAAGACGAGTTGGCCAAACGCGTGGCGCAAGACATGTTCGACGGTGCTTATGTGAACTTAGGGATTGGCATGCCGACGCTGGTCGCCAACCATTTGCCATCAGGTATAGAAATCGTCTTGCACAGCGAAAACGGCATCCTCGGCATGGGACCTGCACCTGCCAAGGGCGAAGAAGACTATGACTTGATCAACGCCGGTAAACAAGCGGTGACCTTGCTGCCCGGCGGTGCGTACTTTCACCATGCAGACAGCTTTGCCATGATGCGCGCCGGTCACTTAGACATTTGCGTACTCGGCGGCTTTCAGGTGTCGGTCACTGGTGACCTGGCCAACTGGAGCACCGGTGAACCCGGTGCCATTCCCGCTGTTGGCGGTGCCATGGACTTGGCCATAGGCGCCAAACAAACCTGGGTGATGATGGACTTGCTGACCAAACAAGGCACCAGCAAAGTGGTGCCGCAATGTACCTACCCGTTGACCGGCATTGCATGTGTCAAACGCATTTACACCGACATGGCGACGCTGGAATGCACGCCGAATGGATTGGTGTTGATCGATTTGGTTGACGGGTTGACGAAGGGGGAGTTGGAGGGGTTATTAGGTCTTAAAGTAAGTCTTGAGAACACAATTATTTCACCCAATTCTCCAACCTGATCCCTTTGACTCTTCGAAACTCTTTCAAGTTGTTAGTCACCAATGTGCAGTCATATGCCAATGCATGGCAGGCTATCCATAAATCGTTGGCACCAATCGGTGTGCCTGCATTGCGCAAGCGTGTGAAATGGGTGGCATAGTTTTCACACAAGAGTTCGCTGATCTGATATCGCACTGGCACTGAACGTGTGAGATCTGTCAGGCGTTTGAGTACTTCAGATTTGCGAGTGCTGCCTTCCGCGCCTTTAAGTAATTCTGCAAAGGTGACAAATGACATGCATAGCTCGTCGCTGGGGTCCAGTTCGTTGATGCGCTCAGCAATCCCTGGCGGTTTGTTCTTGATGAGGTAGATCAAAATATTGGTGTCAAGCATGTACCTCACAGAGATTCCCTGTCTTGCATTGGGAGTGAATCTTTTTTATCGGCGGCCAGCAGGTCAACGAAATCCTGATCAAAGGCTTGCAAGGCTTGTAGCAGTGCTGCGCCCCGGTCTGTGGCGATCGGGTGCAACACCAGATCACCTTCTGCGTTACGGAAAATCTCGACCCGACTGGCATCCAGCCTGAATTCTTGAGGAATCCGCACTGCCTGGCTGTTGCCGTTCATAAAGACGCGACTGATGACTGAAGACATTGCAATTCCTTTGTACACACATGTATGTGTGCATTATACGTGGCTTGAACATGTTTTTTCAATACCAGCGGCGTTAAGTCAAAACCCGCGACTCTGCAGCACCACCAGCCCTTTAGGCGTTTGCAAATGGGCGGAAATATTCGCTTCGCCGTTGCTTACTTCGATATCCTTCAAATGCACCGCTTCAAAAGCGCTGGTCAATTTCTCTGAAGAAGGGTGCGAGACCGTGATGTTTTGCAAGCTCACACCCGATCGGGGCAGGCTGTTACGCGGGTGCAGCCGCATGGGCTCTGCCGCATCCGGCTTGCCCCATTGAATCAAGGTCGGCAGCGTGCCGTCGAACAAGCGTTGGCCGTCGTCGCGCACCGTGATTTGCCAGTTCAGCATGCCTTTGCCGGTGCGGCGATGCGCATGCACCGCGGGTCCGGTGTCCAGGTCTTGCGCTTTCCATGTGTTTCTGGCGAGTTGAATATCCGTGGTGTTCACCACAAAATGAATCAATGCGGGCTGTTGCGCAATCGATGCTTGTAAAGCCGCATCATCCAAGTCGAACCAGCGTTTGTTTGCATTGCGTTTTTGTGCAGAGGCGGCGGGGTTGATGGCGATGATTTCAAAATAAGCCATGGGGTAACGCGGCGTGGCAATTTTGAACAAACGATTGTGCGTGCCGTATTTTTCATGCTCACCGCCTGCATTCGGGGTAATGCCCAGTGTGGCTTCGCACCAGGCGACTCCCTCTTCCAAGCTACGTGCTGCGACCACCAAGTGGTCAATATGTGTTTCAAGTGCGCTGTTTGTCATGGTGCATGTTATCGCTGAAGCTTTAGCGTATTAACGTTGGCACTTGTATTAAATACAAATCAACCCAATTCTCAAGCCAAACCCAAATAAATCTGCCGCACATGGTCGTCCTTAGCCAAATCCGCCGCCAGCCCTTCCTGCGCCACATGGCCGTGCTCCAGGATGTAGGCGCGATCGGCGATTTGCAGCGCGGATTGCGCGTCCTGCTCGGCCATCAAAATGGCGACGCCGCTGTCGCGGATATGCCGTATGGCGTTGAAAATTTCCATCTTCAAGCGGTGTGCAATGCCGACAGAGGGTTCGTCCAGCAGCAGCAGTTTGGGCGCGCCCATGAGCGCGCGGCCGATGGCAACCATTTGCTGTTGACCACCGGACAAAGTGCTGACCATTTGGCTGCCACGCTCTTGCAGAATGGGGAACAACTGGTAGACCTTGTTCAGGTCGGCGGCGACGGCGGCTTTGTCGCTGCGCAGGTAGGCGCCGAGTTGCAAGTTTTTCAATACGCTGAGTTCAGGGAACAGCCGGCGTCCTTCGGGGCAATGGCAAATGCCTAAGCCCACGACTTTTTCGGTGGCCACGTTGTGCAGCGATTGACCTTCAAATGTCAGCCCGCCTTGGGCGTCTATGGCACGCGAAATGGCTTTGAGCAGCGTGGATTTGCCCGCGCCGTTGGGCCCGAGCACGGCCACGAGTTCGCCCGGCATCACGCGCAAGCTGATGCTCTCCAAGGCCATGGCTTTGCCGTAAGAGGCACTGAGTTGGTCCAGTTCAAGCATGGTTGTCCAGGTTCAACGGGTTTTGTTTACCGATATAGGCTTCGATGACGCGAGGGTCTTTCACAATGTCGGCGGGCGAGCCCTCGGCGATGATTTCGCCGAAATCTATGGCCACCACGCGCGACACCAGTTGCATGAACTCGCGCAGCTTGTGTTCAATCAACAAAATGGTGAGATGTTGTTCGCTGTGCAGTTGGCGTATCAGCACCGACAGCGCTTCAATCTCTGATGAACCCAGACCGGCAAACGGTTCATCCAGCAGCAGCAATTCGGGTTCGGTGGCAAGTGCGCGTGCAATTTCCAGCCTGCGCAAATCGCCATAAGACAGCAGTTCGGACGCTTGCTGCGCTTTGTCAGCGAGGCCGACTTGCGCCAGCAAATGCATGGCGCGTTCGCCCAGGTCATGCGTTTTGACGCGCGGCCCTAAGCTGCCGACCAGCACGTTTTCCAGCACGGTCAAGCCGACAAACGGACGGCACAGCTGAAAGGTGCGCGCCATGCCCAAGCCGACGATGGTGTTGGCTTTCAACTGGCGTATAGGTTGGCCGCGCAGCAGTACCTCGCCCGAGTCGGCGGGAATAAAACCGGTAAGGAGATTGAACAGCGTGGTCTTGCCCGCACCGTTGGGCCCCAGAATGCCGACGATCTCGCCCTTATGCAATTCCATGTTGAAATTTTTCAACACATGCAAGCCGCCGAAGTGCTTGTCGAGTTGTTTGACTTGCAGCAGCGCGCTCATGATGGACGCCCCAGATTGCGCATCTTCTGCCAGATGGGAGCGATGATGCCATTGGGCAGGAAAAACAAAATGAAGATCAACAGCAAGCTGTAAATCATCAAACGCCATTCGCCGAAATTGCGCAGACCTTCGGTCATGACGGTAAGCAGCAGCGCGCCGCCGACCGGTCCGAAGATGGTGCCCATGCCGCCCACATACACCATGGTGATGATGGTGATAGAAGTGACCACGGCAAACAATTGCGGGCTGACTTGTAATTGGTAATGTGCATACAGTGCGCCGCCTAAACCGGCGAAGGCCGCACTGATGACGAGTGACACAATTTTGTAGGTGGTGATGGGCAGACCGGCGGCCAGACACGTGGCTTCGTCGCCGCGTATGGCGCGCAGTATCAAGCCCCAGCGCGAGCGCGCCATCCACGACAGCAACAGCGTGATACCGCCCAACACCGCCAGCACAAACCAGTAGTAGTGCAAGGGGTTGACGATAAGCGGTGTGATGTCTTGTATGCCTTCTTCACCGCCGGTGTATTCCCAAAAAATCAACATCAGGCGTTGCATGATGACCGCCGATGACAACATGGCGAGTGCGAAATACGGGCCTTTCAAGCGCAGCGTGGGGAAACCCAGCACCACGGCGAACAGCATGGACACCAGCATAGATGCCGGCAGGCTCCACCAAGGGCCGACGCCGAAGTGCACGTTCAGAAAACCAGCGGCATAAGCACCGACGCCTATGAACAATGAATGGCCGAAGTTTTCGCGGCCGGTCAGACCGGACATGAAATCCCAGCTCACGGCCCAGATGCCGTATATAGCAGCTACCGTCAGTACACCAACCAGGTATTTGCCGGTGAACAAGGTAGGTAGCACGCCCAGCAACAGCAGTGCGACCAAGCCGCCAAAGCTGCTGAGGGTATCGAGTCCTTTGAATGCTTTCATGTTGCGTCTGCCTGTCAGAATGCGGCGCGTTTGCCGAACAGGCCGGCCGGGCGGAACACCAGCATCAGCAAGGTCGCCAGCACCGATACGATTTCAGTCCAGCTACCCGACACCAAATAAGCAACGATGGTTTCTGCATAACCAAGCATGAAGGCCGCCGCAATGCTGCCGGGAATAGAGCCCAGACCGCCGACCACCACGATGGCAAACGCTTTGACGATGGGCAGCAAATGCATGGACGGTTGCACCGACAAAAACGGTCCGGCCATGACACCGGCCAGCGCCGCCAGCCCGGCCGAGATGGCCATCACCAATGAAAAAATGCGGTCGCTGGGTATGCCCATGTACTTGGCGGCCAATGGATCTTGCGAAATAGCAAGAATGGCGCTGCCCAATCGCGTGAACTGAATGAAGGCATACAAACCGCCGATAGCCACAGTGGCCACCGCCAGTGTCAGCAGTCGTTGACCGGCGACATCCACACCGAAGAGATTGAACTTGGTGTCTATGAAGGCCGGTACGTTGCGGTATTCAGAACCGAAGATGAGGAACAAGGCTTGCTCGACCACCAATGCCGTGGCCAGAGAAATCATCAATACGCCCAATTGCGAAGAACGCAGCGGGCGGATCAGGATTTTTTCGACCAGAACGCCGAAGATTGCGACGATGGCAATCGACAACAGTGCTGCCAGCCACAGCGGCAGACCTGCCAGCGTGGTCAGCACATACGCCGAATAAGCGCCCAGCGCATAAAACGAACCATGCGCCAGGTTGAGAATGCGTGCGACACCGAAGATCAGCGTGAAGCCGACCGCCAGCATCGCGTAAATGGCGCTGGTGACCGCGCCGTAGATAAGGATTTCCACTGTTTATTTCTTCATCCAAGGCGGCATGATGAATTTGCCTGTGCGCAATTCCTTGGGATAAATGACAGCGCGCTCGCCTTTTTCCTGCCATTGCACAAACATGAAGTTGACTTTGCCAGGGCCGGTTTGCACATCGTGCTGTTCATCAAAAGTGATTTCGCCAGCCACGCCTTCGTGCTTGGTTTTTTCCAGCTCCTTGATGACCTTCTCGGTGTCAAAACTGCCGGCGCGTTTCACCGCGTCTGCGTAAATAAATACCGCGTCATAAGCAAAGAAAGCTGAATACACGGGGAAGTTGGAAGAGTTCTTTTTGAACTCATCAAAGAAGGGGACGGTTTTCTTGGTGATGGGTGCGCGCACCGCAAAGTTGGCGGCGATCTCGGAAATGGATTTGCCGCCGATGCGGGCAAAGAAATCGCCGTCCATGCTTTTCACATCAATGCCGCCGTAGGGCACCGGCACTTGGGCATCGTGCCATTGCTTGGCAAACACGTCGCTTGACGCGTGTGACAGCACCACAATCATGTACTGCGCGCCGCTGGACTTGACTTTGGCTAGCAAGGGTGAAAAGTCAGAAGTCTGGGTGTCAAACAATTCAGTCATACGCACATCGGCGCCGACTTCCTTGGCGCCTTTGGACAAAATAGGCACCAGGTCTTGCACCCATTTGGCGTTTTCGCCGACGATGGCAATGTTTTTGTAGCCCAGCTCACCAATGACAAATTTTGAGATGAAGTCAACCAGAGCACGTGCCTGGTGTGCCGCATTGACCGGGCCGACGCGGAAAATGTATTTGTAGTTGTCGTAATCCTGTTTCACCTTGTTGGTGATAGAAGGCGAGGCTGCGCCCACGCCCAGGTAAATGGTTTTGGCCGCCGAGATGTGCGGCAACTGAGCCAGTGTCACACCGCTGGTATAGCCGCCGATCAGCAAATCTACTTTTTCATCGGCAGTCAGCTTTTTGATAGCGCTGATGCCGGTTTCGGGGTTTTCGGTTTCGTCGGCCGATACGAATTCAAACTTGCGTCCCAGCACGCCGCCTTTTTTATTGATCTCGTCGACCGCCATCTTGACCGCGGTCAGCGTGTCTCTGCCGACTTGCAGTTGCACCGAGGTGGGCACGCCTATGCGCACCGGTTTGTCTTGGGCCATCAGGGCTGTAGTTCCAAGCAGACCGCTGCCGAGCAGCAGGCCGGCTAACAGCGAATGCAGGGTTTGACGTTTGAAAGAAATAGGCACGGCGGGTTCCTTTGAAAACAGTGATCAGAAAGCTGGGGGATTCTGAGAATAGGTCAGCCGAAAAAGCAAGAGGCTAAGCCCTGACAGGGTCGGTTTAAGTACGTCTATCTATTACATCCAGCTGTCAATAATTGGCCGCAGTGCCACCTAAGTGACAAGTAGACGGGGTTGGCAGATGCTCTACAGTCGGTTTTTTCAATTGGAGCCTGCTTCATGCGCGTGTTATTGCTCGGTGCCACCGGCACCATAGGACTGGCCACGGCAAGGGCATTGCTCAGCAGCGGCCACGAGGTGGTGTGTCTGGTCCGGGATAAAGCCGGGGTCAAGGGATGTTGGACTGCTGAAAAAACGCGCGAACGGCTGGCGGGAGCCCAAGTGCGTTTTGGCGATGTGCAATCGGCTGAATCTGTGCAAATACACGGTTTGCAAGGCGAACATTTCGATGCTGTGGTGTCTTGCCTGGCCTCGCGCAACGGCACCCCGCGCGATGCATGGGCCATAGATTACCAAGCCCATTCGCAGTTATTGAAACTCGCACAAGCCGCAGGCATAAAGCAATTTGTGTTGCTGTCAGCGATTTGCGTGCAAAAGCCATTGCTTGGTTTTCAGCAAGCCAAACTTGCTTTTGAAAAAGAACTCATCGAATCCGGTTTGATTTATTCCATCGTCAGGCCGACGGCGTTTTTCAAATCCTTATCCGGGCAGATACAACGCTTAAAGCAAG
>Ga0214919_10004351_pt1 | contig 20769 bp, 15 predicted proteins | sample LL1503_MetaG_FD_177994 | JGI IMG/M metagenome (GOLD analysis project Ga0214919, IMG submission 177994) | Freshwater microbial communities from Lake Lanier, Atlanta, Georgia, United States - LL-1503 | ecosystem: Environmental > Aquatic > Freshwater > Lake | place: USA: Georgia | collected... | reverse complement strand
GAACCGCTCATATTTTTTTCAAATTCATCAGCTGTCAACACTGACTTTGGTTGGGCTGAACAGGAAAAAAATATAAAAAGTAAAATGATACTAGAGAAGTTGCTTACTATTTTTTTCATTGTAAAATGATTTATTGTAAAGTTGAATAAAATTTATTAGAAAACATAATTCCTTTTAATACTTGAATGTGTTGGAATATTTTAAAAATTAGATTTTAATAATTTATAATTATATACAATCAATACTCAAGGTCTATTTTCAGTTGTTCTACAACATTAAAAATTATAGGACAAATTTCATAATAACGCATGGTACTAAACAATCTTCTAATAAAATGTGGCTTATGGAGATGAGGAAATTCTCTACATTCGGTAAATCGATGTTCGTAAATTGTACAAGAAGTATTCTTTAAGAAATGGCAGGGAACAGTATTCAATATCATTTGTCCCTGTTCGCTTTGCTCAATAAATTGTTCTTTTATCTGATTTACTGAAATATTTAGGTGATCAGATAATTGAACTGTTTCTTCACTTGTAATATGAATCATTAAAGATTTACAACAATTACCACATTTTGTACAATCAATTTGTGGGGTAATAGAATCATTTAACTCCTTAATAAGTGAATCAACTTCTTTTTCATTTTGATTTTTCAAAAAACTTTGAAAATGGTCGTTTTCAACCTGCTTTTCTTCTGCAATCTGTTTAATCTTATCTAAATTGGTAATTAATTGCAATTCTAATATTTTTAGTAATTATAAGTTGTTTTCGCAAGTTAGAGATTCCAACTTGTAACAACTAAGAAATTATATCATTAAGAGTCTCCCTTTATTTTTAGTATAAATTTTCAAATTTTTAATTCAAAAAATTTGAAAATTTATTATAATAAAATTCGACAAGATTTTGTTTATGCACAACTGTTTATAACCCTTCTAAGCTCCGACAACTTGAATTGTTATATTTGCAATAACATTAAATTACTAAATAAATTAGTATTTTTGTTTTATAAAAATTAAAAAAATAAAAATTTATCTATTAAAATAAAACTCCAATTAATGATGCTTCAGAAGTAAAGTAAGTTTACTTGTTATTTAAAAAAGAGTTTATATCAAAGAAAGATGATTGAAAAAGAAAAAATAGCTGGGGATTACAATGAAGATTCAATTAAAAGTCTAGACTGGAAAGAGCATATTCGACTTAGACCTGGAATGTACATTGGAAAATTGGGTGATGGAAGTAGTCCAGACGACGGAGTGTATGTATTAATTAAAGAAGTAATTGATAACTGTATTGATGAGCATACAATGGGGTATGGAAGACATGTAGATGTAAATATTGATGGCAAAAATATTACGGTAAGGGATTACGGAAGAGGTATTCCATTGGGAAAAGTAGTTGATGTGGTTAGTAAAATAAATACGGGAGCTAAGTATGACAGCAAAGCATTTCAAAAAAGTGTTGGTTTAAATGGAGTGGGTACTAAGGCTGTCAATGCATTGAGTGATTATTTTAAAGTAACCGCTTATCGCGAAGGGAAAGAAAAAACAGCCGAATTTCAAAAAGGTGTTTTACTAAAAGAGCATAAAGAGTCTGTAACAAAGGAAGAGAATGGAACTTTTGTAACATTTATTCCAGATGAATCCATCTTTAAGAATTTTCATTTTGTCCAAGAATATCTAGACAATCAATTTTGGAATTATTGCTACCTCAATGCAGGTTTGGTAATGAATCTCAATGGTAAACGCTATGTAAGTAAAAATGGTTTGTTAGATCTTTTGCAGCGAAAAACCAACGAAGATGAAATACGATATCCTATTATCCACTTAAAAGGAGAGGACATAGAATTGGCAATTACTCATGAAAGTGCTTACGGAGAAGAGTATTACAGTTTTGTAAACGGACAGTTTACAACTCAGGGTGGTACACATTTGGCTGCCTTCAGGGAAGGTTACGTTAAAACAATCAGAGATTTTTTTAAGAAAGATTACGATGCAGCTGATATTCGTGGGAGTATATGTTCTGCGTTGAGTGTAAGAGTTCAAGAACCTGTATTTGAAAGTCAGACTAAGACTAAATTAGGATCTCAAACTGTTTTTGAAGGTGGTCCAAGTATGAAAAATTTTATAGGAGATTTTTTAGGAAAAGAACTAAATAATTATTTACATAAAAATCCTGTAACAGCCGATGCCTTAAAAAAACGAATTGAACAAAATGAAAGGGAGAGAAAAGAATTATCTGGAATTAGAAAATTAGCTAATGAAAGAGCCAAAAAGGCAAATCTTCATAATAAAAAACTCAGGGATTGTAAGTTTCATTACAATGATGAAGCAACAGGAAAAGATAAAGACAACGTCCTTGAAAAGCAAAAAGAAAGCACCCTATTTATCACGGAAGGAGATAGTGCCAGTGGGAGTATTACTAAGGCTAGAAATGTGAATACACAAGCAGTTTTTAGTTTAAGAGGCAAACCTCTAAACTGCTTCGGTTTAACAAAAAAAGTAGTTTATGAAAATGAGGAGTTCAATTTACTACAACATGCTTTAAATATTGAGGACGGATATGATACGCTTCGATATAATAATATTGTTTTTGCAACCGATGCTGATGTGGATGGACTTCATATCCGCTTACTGCTAATGACCTTTTTTCTACAATTTTTTCCAGACCTAGTTAAAAATGGACATGTTTATATTTTAGAAACACCTTTATTTAGGGTTAGAAATAAACAAGAAACTATTTACTGTTATGACCAAGTTGAAAAAGATAAAGCAATAAAAAAACTAGGCTCAAAACCAGAGATTACTAGATTTAAAGGTTTAGGTGAAATTAGTCCAAATGAGTTTGCCCGTTTCATAGGAGAAGATATGAAATTACAACCTGTTATGATGTTGCCAGACACCCATATTCAACAATTACTAGAATATTATATGGGCAAGAATACACCCAGTAGACAGGATTTTATTATTGATAATTTAAAAGTTGATTTGAATTTAGTAGAAGATATTCCTTCTGCTCAATAGAGGCATTTTTTATATTGCGAATTTAATTTATGTACGATTTTCATACAGACGATAAAAAGTATTTTGAGATTCAACTTTCCAACGTTCGCAAATGGATAATACCATTTGTTCAAAACGTGAAAGTAATTGAGCCTGGAATGCAATTGTTAGAGATTGGATGTGGGCAGGGTTCCTTACTAAGGGCATTTAGTGAGCAAGGTTTTAATTGTACTGGTGTAGAAATGTATCCATATTGGTTAGAAAGAGCAACTGAATGGCTACAACCTGAAATAGAAGCGGGTAAAGTAAGGTTAATTAATAGCAATATTTATGATGTAGATGCTGAGAAAGATTTAAAAACAAAGTTTGATATTATAGTATTAAAAGATGTGATAGAACATATTCATGATCAGGAAAAGTTAATAGCGTGGATGAAAAATTTCTTAAGACCTAATGGAGTAATTCTTTTTGCTTTTCCTCCATGGCAAATGCCTTTTGGAGGTCATCAGCAAATGTTAAAAGGCTGGCTAGGTAAAGCTCCTTATTGGCATTTGCTTCCAATGTCATTGTTTAAATTATTATTAAAAGTCAATAAAAAGTATTCAGATGATTTAGTAGAAATAAAAGAAACTGGAATTTCTATAGAACGTTTTGAAAGAATAATACATAAAACTGGGTATCAAATATTATTACAAAAGCATTGGTTAGTCAATCCTGTATATCAATATAAATTTGGATGGAAACCAAGAGAGCAATTGAATTGGATTAAATCTATCCCATTTGTTAGAAATTTTTTAACTACGGCTGTTTATTATATTGTTGCGCCAAAATAAAATAACTTAAAATAAATGATACACATAGTTTTTAATGAATCTGATAAAAATGTTTTACAACAGGCCATCGAATTAGATGAAACCCTAATAGGTGAAATTGTTTGCATCAAAGATGATTATGCGGTTGGTCCTTTGTACAATATTTACTTAGGAGATGGAATTGAAGCTCGAAGTAATTGGTGGAGCGAAGTTTTAACTGGTGGTGACTTTGAATCTAAAATAACTGATACTGAATTCAATGATTATCAAACTGCAGCTAATTTGGTTGGTACCATGCGAAGGAATCCAGAAGAGTTAATCTGGATATGGGCAGCGCAAAATAAGCATGATGTATGTGGTTATTATTGGTTACTCAATTACATGAAAGAATTCCAGAGTAGAGTTTTTATTCTTTATTTAAACAATCTGCCCTTTATCAATGAAAAGGGAAACATATTTTACCCTAATTGGATATTTGAAATTCCTGCAAAAGAGTTTTTAAAAGCAAAGAAATTATCAAGGGAAATAACACCAAGTGAATTTGAAGTGGATCCAGATGAATGGACAAAACTTTGTGAAGAAAATAAGGGAGTTAGATTGCTGGAAGGTGGAAAAAAACTAATTCAGCAAGAGTATGATTTTTATGATGCGGAACTTAAAAAATTTATAACGTCTGACTGGCAAAAAGCCTCAAAAATTATACATCAATTCATTGGTAAGGCTAAAAATGTAACAGGGGATGCTTATCTTCTTTGGCGCCTAAAAGTAATGGTATCCCAGAATATGATAGATGTTCAAGGAAAAATTGCTAATATGAAAGATTTTGAATTAAAAACAAAGTATTAGAATTATGGATATTCAATCGATTCATCATGTAGCTATTCTCACAGATGATTATGAACGAAGTAAATTTTTTTATACTGAAATACTAGGTTTTAAAGTAATTAAAGAGACTTTCAGAAAAGAAAGAAATTCTTTTAAATTAGATCTATCGCTCAATGGTTTGTATCAAATTGAACTCTTTTCATTTCCGGAAACTAAGCCAAGAGCATCTTTTCCGGAGCAAAGAGGTTTAAGGCATTTAGCGTTTGGTGTAAACAATATTGAAAAAGCAAGAGAAGAATTAATATTAAAATCAATTGATGTTGAAGCCATAAGAATCGATGAAATAACAAATAAAAAATTTTGTTTTTTTAAAGATCCTAATGACCAGCCATTAGAGTTATATGAGATATAAATAGAATGCTCATACTGAAAAATATTATTGAATAAAATAGATGTTATATAAGTAAAAGCTATTCGAACATCATTAAATTAAATATGGCAACAAGTAAAAATAAAGAAGATTACATCCACACTGACAGTGGGATTGGTGGTCAATACAAATCATGGTTTTTGGATTATGCCAGTTATGTAATTTTAGAAAGAGCAGTTCCAGCATTAGAGGATGGATTAAAGCCTGTACAGCGAAGAATTCTTCATGCCATGAAAGAAATGGATGATGGACGATTCAATAAAGTTGCCAATATTATTGGACAATCGATGCAATATCATCCTCATGGAGATGCAAGTATTGGTGATGCACTCGTTAACCTCGGTCAAAAAGATTTATTAATTGAGACCCAAGGTAACTGGGGAGATGTTAGAACTGGAGACGATGCGGCAGCTCCTAGATATATTGAAGCTAGACTTAGCAAATTTGCATTAGAAGTGGCTTTCAATTCAAAAACTACTGATTGGACAATTAGTTATGATGGCCGTAAAAATGAGCCCGTAACATTACCAATGAAATTCCCATTGCTGCTTGCACAAGGAGCAGAAGGTATTGCTGTAGGCTTAGCTACAAAAATATTACCTCATAATTTTTGTGAATTAATTGAAGCGTCTATTAGAATATTAAAGGGCAAAAAATTTGAGTTATTACCTGATTTTATGACTGGAGGCACAATGGATGCAACCAATTACAATGATGGTAAAAGAGGTGGAAAAATAAGGGTGAGAGCCATTATCGAAGAGCTTGATAAGAAAACATTGGTTATAAAAAGTGTACCCTTTGGAGTTACGACCACTCAATTGATGGAAAGTATCGTAAAGGCAAATGATCAGGGTAAAATAAAAATTAAAAAAGTACTCGACCATACTGCTTCTGCGGTTGAAATTATTATAGAATTGGCTGTAGGTATTTCTCCAGATATAACCATTGATGCATTGTATGCATTTACCGATTGTGAAATAAGTATTTCTCCCAATGCCTGTGTTATTGTAAATGACAAACCACAATTTTTAGGAGTTCAAGAATTATTAAAAACTGCTACAGATAATACGAAAGAGTTACTCAGAAGAGAATTAGAAATTAAGTTAGCAGAACTTCAAGAGAAATGGCATTACACATCTCTTGAAAAAATATTTTTTGAGGAACAAATATACAAAGAGCTAGAAAAAAAACATGAGTCTTGGGAAAAAGTGCTCTTGGCCATTGACAAGGCTTTTACACCTTTCAAAAAACTATTGCGCAGAGATATTACCAAAGAAGATATTATTAAGCTAACGGAGAAACCTGTTAGAAGAATTTATCGTTTGGATATTGATGAACTAAATGAACAAATAAAAGGACTTGAATCTGATATCAAGCAAGTAAAACATGATATTGAAAATTTAACAGATTATGCCGTAGCTTATTATGAAAATTTGGTAAAAAAATTTGGTAAAGGAAGAGAACGAAAAACTGAAATTAAATTGTTTGATACCATTCAGGCGAAATCTGTTGCCATTGCTAATATAAAAGTCTATGCAAATTTTGCAGATGGTTTCATTGGCACTGGTTTGAAAAAAGATGAACTGATTGCGGAGGTTTCCGATCTGGACGATATAATTGCTTTTACAAAAGAAGGAATTATGAAAGTGATCAGGGTTTCAGAAAAGGCATTTATTGGAAAAGATATTTTACATGTGGCTGTTTTTCAAAAAAATGATGAACGCTCTACTTATAATATGATCTATGTAGATGGTAAAACTGGTGTAAGTTTCGCAAAGCGTTTCAACGTAACCGGTATAACTAGAGATAAAGAATATGATCTTACAAAAGGTTCTGAAAAAAGTAAGGTTCATTATTTTTCAGCCAATGCCAATGGAGAAGCCGAGGTAGTTAAAATTATACTTAGTCCAAATTGTAGTGCAAAGAAAAAAGAGCTTGAATTTTACTTTGAAGAGTTAGAAATAAAGAATCGAGGAAGTATTGGAAATCAGGTTACCAAATACCCTATTAAATCTGTTAAATTTAAAGATGCAGGCAAGTCTACATTGGATGCGAAAAAATTATGGTTTGACAATAAATTTGGCCGATTAAATTCAGAAGAAAAAGGAGAATACTTAGGTAAGTTTGATGCAGAAGATAGATTATTGGTGGTTTACAATGATGGTAACTATGAAATTACCGATCAAGAATTAACTCAGCGTTTTGATGTAGAGAAAGTGATAATGATTGAGAAATTCAGACCAGAAAAGGTGGTAACGGCAGTTTATCTTGACAATGAAAAATTGCAATATAATATTAAAAGATTCAAAATTGAAACTACTACGCTTCATACCAAATTCTTTTTCATAAAAGAAGGAAAAGACAATCGTTTAGAGATGGTTACTACAGATCTGGATCCACTATTGATTGTAAATACTGGACGTGGTCAATTGGTAAGATCCGCCAAGTTTAAAGTTCAAAATATGGTAGAAATAATGGGATGGAAGGCTGTAGGAGCAAAGCTTACAGATTATTCAAAAAGTGTGGAGATGGAGTGGGAGAAAAAAGAGGAAACTGATAGTCCGCAGACTGAATTATTTTAAGCCTTAAAAAATCGTTCCAGTTAGAATTTAATTTTTTCTGTAAAAGAGGGGATTGTATTTATGCTTTTACAATGTGATTGATTATTTTATTTGCATGATCTCGAGAATTTTCAATAAAGAGACTATGGGTATCCATGCCTCCACAAATAACGCCTGCTAAGAAAATACCTTTCACATTAGTTTCGTGGGTATTTTCATTGTACTCAGGTTTTTTAATTTCGTCGTCTGATAATTTAATTCCAATTTTTTGTAAAAAAGAAAGATCAGGTTGGTATCCTGTCATGGCAATTACCCAATCATTTTTAATAGTAAGCAATCCATTGGGAGTATTTATGTCTACTTCTTTTTCACGAATTGCTGCAATAGTAGAATTATAATAAACTTTTATAGAACCTTCTTTAATACGGTTAATAATATCAGGTCTAACCCAATACTTCACTCTTTCTCCAACTTGTTCATCTCTAATTACCATGGTAACAGAAGCGCCTTTTCTATAAGTTTCCAATGCAGCATCTACAGCCGAATTATTAGCACCCACCACCAATACTTTTTGAAAAGCATAAATATGTGGATCATTATAATAGTGCGTTACATTAGGCAGATGTTCACCTGGCACATTTAACATAAATGGCCGACCATAAAATCCTGTTGAAATGATTACATTAGAAGAATAATATTGATTTTTAGAAGTGTTAATTTGGAATTTATCATCTTGCTTTATGATATGGGTAACTTCTTCATACAAATTAATAGAAAGGTTTGCAGAAAGGGCAACTCGTCTATAATATTCTAAAGCTTCGTTACGGGTAGGTTTATTATTATTACTAACAAAAGGTACAGCACCAATTTCAAGCTTTTCTGAAGTTGAAAAAAAAGTCATATTAACAGGGTAGTGGTAAAGTGAATCTACAAGCGAACCTTTCTCTACTATTAAATATTTTAGCCCTTTTTGCTGAGCAGCTAATCCACAGGATAGACCAATGGGACCTCCACCAATAATAAGTACGTCAAGCAAATTACCCATAGTTTTTTTTAATTCGAATTTACTTCTACACTTTGAATAGCAAAGTCAATATTACTATAATCAGTGACTACATTATACAAAGTATCACGCTCTATTGGTTTTCTTTTTACCTGTTTAATAAGTGTTACCAATTCCTCCGTACTCATTGCTGGATTTTGTTCTTCACTTCCAGCCATACTATAAATTTTTGTAGAATCATCGATCGTTCCATCAATGTCATTTACTCCAAAAGATAAACTAAGTTGAGCATTTTCGCGGCCCAACATTGGCCAATATGCTTTTAGATGAGGGAAATTATCTAAGTATATTCTGGCAATAGCATACAGACGCATATCTTCTATAATCGTAGATTCAGGAACATTGCTCATTTCATTGTCATGATTACGAAATTTTAGTGGGATGAAAGTATTAAATCCTCCAGTTTTATCTTGTAAATCTCTCAATCTGCTCATATGATCAATCCGGTGTTCGTATTTTTCTATGTTACCATACAACATGGTTGCATTGGAATGCATTCCCAAATTATGAGCAATTTCATGAATTCGCAACCATCCAATTGCATCTACTTTATCGGGTGCAATTTGTTCTCTAATTTCAGGAGCAAAAATTTCAGCACCACCACCAGGTAAACTATCCAATCCAGCTTCATGCAGTTTAATCATTCCCTGCTCAGCGGTAAGCTTTGCCTTACGAAACATATAGTCTAATTCAACAGCGGTGAAGGCTTTTACGTGAAGTGAGGGACGATGGGCTTTAATCCTTTGCATTAACTCAATAAAATAATCCATATTCATTTTTGGATGAACACCTCCAACAATGTGAACTTCAGTAATCGGTTTACCATCATAGGATTTCACAATGTCAAGCATTTGATCAATACTCAATTCCCAACCTTCCTCTTTATTGGCATACAGTTTTGAATAAGAACAAAATTTGCAACTAAATACACAAACATTGGTAGGCTCAATATGAAAATTTCTGTTGAAATAAGTGATATCTCCGTGCTTAATCTCCCTAATATAATTTGCCAAAAAACCTACAAAAGATAGACTAGCTTTTTCAAATAAATACATACCATCTTCATCGGTAATTCTTTGTTTCAGTTTTACCTTTTCAGCAATATTTTTTAGGGTAGTATCAACTGTATGGTTTATTAAAGTATCTAAAGAATGAATCATCAAAAATATTTTGACAAAGTTACTGTAGCTAAAGTTTTAATTTCAAATAATTTCATTCATTATATAAATAAATATTATTATATATTGGATTGTTAAAATAAGAAAGAATGTTTTGGATGAATTCAAAAAATGCTGCTCTTTATATTATTAAATGAAGACTTTCATTTAATAATTGTATAACTTTCGATTTTAATAAATAATTCTATGCAAAGATTTCAGGGATTAATTGGAATAGTATTGATTTTAGCGATTGCTTGGATGTTTTCAAATAATAAAAAAAGAATCAATTACAAATTAGTAATCAGTGGTATTTTATTACAAATTATAATTGCCTTATTAATATTAAAAGTCTCTTTTGTTAAATTATTTTTTCAAAAAATTGGCAGTATAATTACTCATTTAGAGGCATTTGCTAAAGAAGGAGCTGGTTTTGTGTATGGTGGATTAATGGCGGATAATATGGCAGGTGGTTCGGTTCCCTATCGAACGCCTGGTGTTTTTGTTTTTGGTTTTAGTGTATTAGCAACAATTATATTGGTATGTGTTTTAGTGGCCATATTTTATCATTTTGGTTTAATGCAACGGATTGTTTCTCTGGTTGCAAAAGCAATGAATTGGGTAATGAAAGTAAGTGGTGCCGAAGCTTTGAGCAATGTAGCCAGTGCATTCGTGGGACAAGTAGAAGCACAAGTAATGATCAGGCCTTATTTAAAGGGAATGACGATGAGTGAGTTGCTTGCCAGTATGAGTGGAAGCCTTGCTTGTATTGCTGGAGGAATATTGGTAGTATATGTAAGCTTCGGTGCAAAAGCAGAATATTTACTTGCAGCAAGTTTAATGGCAGCACCTGCAGCACTTGTAATTTCTAAAATTGTATGGCCAGAAACTGAAGAAAGCGAAACGATGGGTAAGGTGAAATTGGAAGTAAAATCTCCCTACACCAATGTGATAGATGCAATTACACATGGGGCAGGGGATGGGATGAAAATTTCTGTCAACGTTATAGCAATGCTGATTGGTTTTTTAGGACTCATTGCTTTAATAAATTTTCTTTTGATGAAATTAGGAATATTTTTTCATTTAGATATTACATTGACTTTAGATTGGATATTTGGTAAACTATTTTCACCAATGGCATGGGCGATGGGAGTTCCATCAGCAGATGTATCAAGTGTAGCCACCATGCTTGGTAAAAAATTAACCATCAACGAATTTGTTGCTTTTAGCGACTTAACCCAAACAATGGTACCTAATTCGACTGGTGTTTTGGTAAAAGGATATCAAAGTATCATCTCAGACAAATCATTGATGATTGTAAGTTTTGCAATTTGTGGTTTTGCAAATTTTAGCTCTGTAGGAATGCAAATTGGAGGCATTGGAGCGCTGGTACCTGAAAGAAGGGCCGATCTGGCAAAATTAGGAATGAGGGCATTGCTATGTGGAACATTAGCATCTTATTTATCCGCTTCTATCGCTGGAATTTTAATGGGATAATTATTAAGGATTATATTAACCTATTGAAGGGTATAAAAAAACCGAAGTAAATTACTTCGGTTTTTAATTTGAATAGATGTAAACTATTTCAAGGCATCAATTTTTTTAATAAAATTTGCTTTCGGTTGAGCCCCTACCAATTTATCTACCACCTGTCCACCTTTTACAAAAAGAATTGCAGGTATACTTGTTATTCCATAATCAGTTGATATTTGTGGATTGTGATCAACATTTACCTTACCTACATTTACAATACCGTCGTATTCCTTTGATAATTCTTCGATAACTGGACCAATAGCTCGACAAGGGCCGCACCATTCAGCCCAAAAATCAATTACTGATAATTTATCGGAGTCTATTACCGCTGTTTTGAAATTTGCGTCCGTGAATTCTTGTGCCATAAGTATATTTTTAATTAATTTATTTTTATATCTTCAAAAATACATCCAAATTACGATATCAGTAGTATTGACATATTCACACATTGAACTAGAAGTGTTAATATGTTGTTTTGATACTTCAATAATACTTCTTTTAAAAAAAGAGACCACTAATATTGAATGGTAAATATTAAGCAGTAATTACATTTACCTCTATATCTTTATTTTCATTTAAAAACTCTGCCATATCATCATTCATTGTAAAGCCTGTTTCTAAGCTATACATTCCAACCTTGTAATTATTTCGAACATCAACAATATTAAATTTCAGAGCAGTTTTTCCTGGATACTGTTTAACATTGTTTTCAATAAAATTAACAAAATGGGTACTTACAAACTGGGGCTGTACCTCTACTATAACTTGCTTGGTTAATGCGGGTTTTACTGTTTCTAGTAAATGTATTTTAGATAGCTTAAACTCATATTGCTCACTATTGTATCTAGTTTTAAAACCACCTTCAATCAAAACAATCAATCCTTTTTCTAAGTAATGAATATATTTTACATAATCCTCGCTCCAAAGCATAAATTCACTTTTACCAGAATAATCCTCAATAGTAAGTATCGCAAAATTCTTGCCAGTTTTAGTAAGTCTTTGTTGAGCATCTACTACTAAGCCAGCCAATCTGAAATTTCTTCCAGGACTGGTATTCGTGTTAACCGAAATTTTGAATTCATTGTAATCTTCCAATCTACTAATATTGTAATGCCTCATTTCAAATTTGAAATTGTCTAACGGATGTCCACTCATGTACATTCCTGTCACTTCCTTTTCAAAATCAAGTTGCTGTGCAAGTGGCCATGGTTCACACAATGACAATTTTGGAGCAACGATATCAGGCATTTGTAAATCTCCAAACAAAGTATTGCTGACGCTTGCATTTTGATTTTGAAAAATACTACCGTGTTTCAAAATCTTTTCTAATCCCTGACTGTCACCAGGGGCAGCATAAAAATATTGAGATCTAGTAAGATCTTTGAAACAATCAAAGGCACCTGAATAAATTAAACTTTCCAATGATTTTTTATTAGCTGCCCGTTGATTTACTCTTTTAGCCAAGTCAAAGGCAGAAGTGAAATTACCATGCTTGGTTCTTTCTTCAATAATATTTTCAATAGCATTTTCACCGACTCCTTTAAGTCCACTAAAACCAAAACGAATTTCTCCTTTCTGGTTCACAGCAAAACCATTTTGAGACTCATTGATATCAGGACCAAGCACCTTTAACCCCATACGTTTACACTCCTCCATAAAGAAGGTAATTTTATCAATACTTCCTGCATGATTTAAAACAGCCGCCATATATTCGCTGGGATAATGAGCTTTTAAATAGGCCGTCTGATAAGCTACAAATGCATAGCAGGTTGAATGCGATTTATTAAAGGCGTACTGAGCAAAAGCTTCCCAATCGGTCCATATTTTCTCTAATTTTTCTTTTGCATGACCTTTTAATGTAGCTCCATTAACAAACTGAACCTTCATTTTATCTAACACAGCAATTTGTTTTTTTCCCATTGCCTTTCTAAGTACATCCGCATCTCCTTTACTGAAGCCTGCTAGTTTTTGAGATAGAAGCATTACCTGTTCTTGATAAACGGTTATACCGTAGGTTTCTTTCAGGTATTCTTCCATATCTGGCAAATCATATTCAACCTTTTTTTTACCCAATTTTCGATCAATGTATTCGGGGATGTAAGCTAGAGGTCCTGGACGATAAAGGGCATTCATTGCAATGAGATCAGCAAATTTGTCTGGCTTCAACTCTCGCAAATATTTTTGCATTCCTACACTTTCAAATTGAAAAGTAGCATTCGTATCGCCTTGTTGATAGAGCTTATAGGTTAATTCATCATCCAAAGGAATAGTATCAATATCTATACTAACATCATGATTTTGCTTGATAAGAGATAAAGCAGTTTTTAGAATACTTAAAGTTTTGAGTCCTAAGAAGTCCATCTTAATAACTCCTGCTTCTTCTATCGAACCACCTTCAATCTGTGTTAACCACAATTCAGATTCTTTTGAAGAGGCAACCGGTAAAAGGTCTGTTAAATCTTTAGGTGCAATGATTATGGCAGATGCATGTATACCAGTATTTCTTACAGATCCTTCTAGAATTTCTGCCTCATGTAAAATAGTACTATTCAAGTCCGTGCCCTTATATATTTCACGGAGTTTTTTTACATTTTCTATATCCTCTGGTAGTAATTGTTCTTTTTCTTCTAATGATTTTTCACCTTCCTTTGCCTCTTTGATGGTATAAGGTGCATGCAACAATCGTTTTAGATTTATACCAGGCTTTTCAGGAACTAATTTTGATAGCGCTCTACTTTCGGTTAGTGGAAGATCCATTACTCTGGCAACATCTGCTATGCTAGATTTGGCAGCCATTGTTCCGTAAGTAATAATTTGTGCTACCTGACTCTTTCCATATTTCTGTACTACATAATCAATCACTTTTTGTCTTCCTTCATCATCAAAATCTGTGTCTATATCTGGCATAGATTTTCTTTCCGGATTTAAGAATCTTTCAAAAAGCAGGTTGTACTTTATAGGATCAATATTGGTAATACCAATGCAATAAGCTACCACACTTCCCGCAGCAGAACCACGACCTGGTCCTACAAAAACACCCAATTCTTTACCAGCAATTATAAAATCACTCACAATTAAAAAGTAACCAGCAAATCCCATGTCTTTGATTACTCCCAATTCAAAATTGATTCTTTCTTCTGTTTCAGGAGTGAAAATTTTATACCTTTCTTTTGCCCCGGTCCAAGTTAAATGTGATAGGTATTCATCTTGAGAGGTAAAGTTGGAAGGCACAACAAAATGAGGCAACAAAATATCTCTCTTTAAGTCTAACAAATCAACCTTTGAAATAATTTCATTGGTATTATCAATCGCTTCGGGAATGTCTTCGAAAACCTTGATCATTTCATCTTTCGACTTCAGGTAAAACTGATCATTCGGAAAGGCAAATCTCTTATTCTTAACTTGAATATCATCATCTGAAACCTCGCTCCACTTTGGAGTTGATTGCTTTTCACCGGTATTGATACATAAAAGAATGTCATGGGCATTTGAATCTTTTTGATCAACATAATGTGAGTCGTTACTGGCAATTATTTTTACATTGTATTTTTTTGCAAATTTTAATAAAACAATATTTACCTTATCCTGATCAGGGATACCATGTCTTTGTAATTCGATATAAAAATCCTCTTGAAAAATATTCAGCCACCACTTAAATTCATTCTCACCTTCTTCTTCTCCCTTTTTTAAAATAGTTTGTGGAACCAATGCACCCAAGCAACAGGTAGTAGCAATTAGACCTTCATGATATTTGTGGATCAATTGTTTATCTATTCGAGGATATTTAGAATACATCCCCTCGATATAGCCTAGAGAAGTAAGTTTAACTAGATTCTTATATCCAATTTCATTTTTAGCTAATAAAATCTGATGATTGCGAGGATCTTTTTCATCCTTACTAAATGTTTTTCTTGTTCGATCGGTAGTGATGTAAAATTCACAACCTACAATTGGTTTTACCTTTAATGATTTATCCTCATTACGATGCTTATAAGCTTCCTTTACGAATTCAAATGCACCAAACATATTACCATGATCACTAATGGCTAGCGCTGGCATTTTTTCAGTAATAGCCTTTTGATATAAATTTTTTATGGACGCAGCTCCGTCTAATAATGAAAACTGGGTGTGAACATGAAGATGAGAAAAATCCATAGATTTATTAACTGAAATTTTTTAACACTGATTATATAAAGTCATTGAATTTGCCAACAACCAACTGATCTTATTTGAATCCAAGTTGAGTGCTATATCAATTTCGGAAACCTTAACCAGAGATCTATTGTTTGCAAATATCGTTTAGTAATGAATGGTTCTTGAATTCTTTTTTCCACAAGACAATATATTGATAATCAATATAATATGACAGTTCCCCTCTATTTCGATATTAGAATCTTACCTTTGCAAAAAATTGTAATATTTATTAATATAATTGTTGGAATCAAAAGGTTTTTAGATTGGAATCGCTTGGAAGTAAATAGAATGATTTTAAATAAGAACAAATAACACAAGATTAAGTTGTACCAAGGTGTAAGCTTAAAATTTTATTTATGAAACACTTATTATTTGTGGCAATGGTGAATGGGGGTATACTGGGGGTTTTCTCGAGTGTGAATGCCCAAAAAAAAGACAATTTAGAAAGAAACAATCCCCAGGCTAATCAAAATATTTCAATCAAGTTTATTGATGGCTTTAATCAAAAAGCTGATTCAGCATCTAATACGATTGCCACACTTAAGAAAAACAGCAAGTTAAATTTAATATCAAATAACAGTTCTACTACATTAATAGGTAATTATTTAAATAATATAGAAAACTGCACTTCTATCCAGTTTAAGTTTGCAATGATATTGAATAGAGAGGTGGAGAGTATTAATAATTTTAAACTTTTTAATTTTATCAATCAATGGTGGTCTACTCGTTATCGGTTTGGTGGTTCAGATCAAAATGGTATTGATTGTAGTAGTTTCACTGAAAAATTATTAGAGAATGTATATGGAACTACTGTTCCCCGCACTTCAAAAGAGCAATTTTTATCATGCAAAAAAGTTGCTACCAAAGACCTAGAGGAAGGTGATTTGGTTTTCTTTAATACAAGAAGTTCAAGAAGAAGAAGAAAGGGTATTAGTCATGTCGGATTATATTTAGGTAACAATTATTTTGTACACAGCAGTGTTAGCGAAGGAGTCACTATAAATAGTTTGAATGATGAATACTACAGAAAAAAGTTTATTTCAGGAGGGAGAATCCCCTTTAGCAAATAAGATAAATATCATTTGAAATAAATTTGATTGGGTTAAAATCAGTCAAGATTCTATTTAATTATTTCAAAAAAGGTAATTTATGAATGTAAACCCAATCTTTTTTGAATGCTGTTCCAAACAGGTATAATATCAGAAGATAACTTTAGTAAAATAGTCCCACTACCATATAGTACAATAAAGCACGCAGTTCTGATTACTAGCCAAATAAATCCATGATAACTATCAAATAAATAAAAGCAGCAGGAGAATGAAAAAATACCTAAAATAATGGTGTAAAGAGATTTTAGTGTAAAGGGCTGCATTTTGAATTTTTTTTGCAAATACCAAAACCGAATGAGATTGTAAATAGTAAAAGAAAAAAGGTTTGCTATTGCTGGTCCCATCACATCGAAATAATATTTAGTTAGAATATAATTTAATGGAAGGGTAATTGATAATAAAACAACCCCTGTATAAAACTCAAATTTCCATAAGGTTGAAGTAGAAATGATTTGAGCGTTTACTCCTGTTCCCATATCCACGATTCTCATCAGGCCTATAAAAAAGAATACCCACTTTGCATCGATATAACCATTTTGTAAATGAAATGTAAAAATACCATCTTCAAAATTTAACCAGACAAGAGAAAACATTCCTACGGCAAATATTAATTGGTTGATGGATGATTGTCTATAAATATTTAAAATTCTATTTTGGTCCTTGTCTTTCCAAGCTTTGGATAGCGCTGCAATAGAGGAGGAGATTATGCCTCGTTGAGGCGCTTGAATAAGACTTGCCATATTTTGCGCCAAAGAATATACTGCCACAGCTGCAAGACCATTTATTGAAACAGAAGCTAAAAGAATCGTATCGAAAACACCTGCTACAGCATATACCAAAGTACCTCCGTAAACAAATTTAATGAGTGTAAGAATTTTTTTAGAAAATTTCTTTGTTACAACACTAACCTTGCATGTTAAATGTAGGTTACCATTCTTAACTAGATAAACCAATAAAAATAGGGCGGTGACAAAATAGGTAAATGAGTAAATTTTAATAAACAAATCAAACTTACCAAGCCAACCTACAAATGTGCAAATAATTAAAATAGTAGTAAGTGCTCTGAAAAAAACCTCTCTTAGAAAATTTGTAAAAATTGATTTCTGTTGTTGCCAAGCATAACTTTCTAAAATACTATATAAGGTTAGTCCGAGTCCAAATGGAAATATCCAATAATAATAATTTATAAATTCTGGAGAGTTTTTTCCAAACTTAAAGATGATCAAGTCCTTAAAATAGATCCCACCAATTACAACAAAACAAAAACCGATCAGTGAAACCAATAAAGCCCAAGTAAGAATATCATTTCGTCTTTTATCTAAATTATCTTGATAGTAAGGGTAAAATTTAAATATGTACGAAGGCATTCCTAGATTGGCGAAAGAAAACATTAGATTGGCTAAGGCTATAAAAATTCCAGTGAGTCCGTATTGTTCTTTTGTAAATCCCCCTTCTTTTGTAAATAAATAAGTATTAATGAAGCCTAAGGCAAATCCTACATATACCATCAACGACGAAATAATACTCTGCCTCCTTATTTGGCTCATAAGATTGTTTGATGTTAAATTAATCTACCTTTTTGGTTTTGATATAAAAATTTGGATCAATTGAAAAAGCGCTGTTAACCTGCGGACTTAATTTAGCCAATTGCCATTTTTCAGTAGCATTGATCCATTGATTGATTAATCCCAAAGACTTAATAGGCATTTCAAATCCTTTTATACAATTGGTAAGTCTGTAATAAAGCATATTTTTCTCTATCCTATATTCTAATATTGGAATTTGTATGGTTCTCAAATATTGATCAAATATCTTATTGAAATTAATTTTCGATTGGACCGAAATGTAATTCTCCACTTGTTTTGAAGTCACCGTTTGATGATAGAAAGTAGTATTTAGTCCTCTTAGTATTTTTCTAAAAAGCAGGTCATCATTTATTATTTGACGAATAGTATGAATCATATTAGCAGCCTTTGGATACATATCACCACTCCCTTCTTTGTTAACATTGTATGGTCCGATGATCGGCTTGTCATTTAGGATATTTTTTCTGATTCCGATAATATAGGCAGAAGCAGCTTCTTTTCCATAATAAAATTCAGTAAACAATGTCTCGGAATAATTAGTAAATCCTTCATGGACCCACATATCCGCAATATCTTTTGTGGTAATATTATTACCAAACCACTCATGACCACTTTCGTGAATAATGATAAAATCCCATTTAAGACCCCAACCAGTTCCACTCAAATCCCTGCCTAGGTATCCATTTTTAAAACCATTACCATAAGCAACAGCACTCTGGTGTTCCATACCCAAATGAGAGGATTCTACCAATTTATATCCATCTTTATAAAAAGGGTAAGGTCCAAACCAATATTCAAATGCTTTCATCATTCTTGTAGCATCTACAAAATGTTTTTTTGCTTTTTCTAAATTATAATCTAATACCCAATAATCCATATCCAAGTCACCGTTTTCACCCTTGTACAATTCGCTAAAATGAACATATTTTCCAATAGAGGGAATCAGTGTATAATTATTGATTGGAGAATTTACCATCCAATGAGATGTATTGGTACCATCATTGTTATTCTCAACTTTAATTAATCGCCCATTCGCAACCGTTGTTAGAGTATCAGGACTGGTAACCCAAAGAGAAGCTTTATCTGGTTCATCACTTTGATGATCCTTACAAGGATACCATACGCTAGCACCTAATCCTTGACAGGCAATGCTTACCCATGGATTGTTGTTTTTATCCTTTTTAATTATAAGTCCTCCATCCCAAGGAGGTCGATTGGCTATAATTGGTTTGCCATGATAGTAGGCTATTAAATGAATATTAGAGGTTTTTACAGTAAGGGAATTAAATAAATTCGATGAAATAAAATAGGCATTCCCATCTTTAATGATAGACTTATCACCAATTCTTTTTGATGGCAAAGAATTAGAATAAAAAATAATACTATCTAGTATTAAAGGATCCTGCAGATCAAGTTGTAAATATTTTCCATTTTTAAGCATTTTGAAAGTGATATCATTGTAACCACTTATGAAGCTATCGCTGATAGAAAAATTAACATGAAGATCATAATTGGTAACATCCCACCAATCTCTTCCTACACCATATTGGCCTCGCAAGGAATCGGAATGTGTATTCTTGATTTTATCAGTCAACAGTTGGGCCTCAACAAACCTTATATTAAAAGTTAATATTATTATCAATGACAATTGGTAAATCTTGGTTCTTTTCATTTTATAAACTTAATAAAAATTAGTTTGAAACAGTAAATAATTGATAATCTTATCTAATTTTTAGAATAATAATTAAATATAATAGATAGTCTTTTTATTGACCATTTTAGAAAAAATTATGTCATCACAGCACTTATTCTTCATAGGAAGTTGGATTGCAAATTATCCAGATACTGAAAATTAATTGATTGTTTTTATGAAAAAATGCCCCACCTAATTAAACAAGAAATTACAATGTAGACTTTAATCTATAGAACGAGAAAGCAATTATGTAAAAAAATGAATCAATTTATTATAAAGGATGCTCTGGTAGATCACTTGAGGTATGATATGGCAATAAATTTTTTTAATAAAAATATTAAATCATTTCATTAAAATAGCTTGAAATTATTAGAGCTTATAAAAGTTATAAAAAAATAAATTGAGTATCGGATAACCAAATTATTAAAGAAGTATATTTTATTTTAATGCTTCTTCAATTTATTTTTAAAAACTTTTTCAAATTTTTCCACTTTAGGTTTAATTACAAATTGGCAATAACTTTCAGAACCATTTAATTTAAAATAATTTTGATGGTAATTTTCCGCAGGGTAAAATTTCACAAAAGGCTCTAATTTGGTAACGATTGGATTAGCAAATGCTCCAGATTTGTCGAGGGCAGTAGCATATTTCTCAACTTTCGATTTTTGAATTGCATCATGGTAAAAAACTACACTTCGATACTGGGTTCCAATATCATTTCCTTGGCGGTTAAGGGTAGTAGGGTCATGTACTTGCCAAAAAACTTCCAATAACTCATCAAAAGAAATTTTTGAAGGGTCATAAACAA
>Ga0214919_10004350_pt1 | contig 20769 bp, 18 predicted proteins | sample LL1503_MetaG_FD_177994 | JGI IMG/M metagenome (GOLD analysis project Ga0214919, IMG submission 177994) | Freshwater microbial communities from Lake Lanier, Atlanta, Georgia, United States - LL-1503 | ecosystem: Environmental > Aquatic > Freshwater > Lake | place: USA: Georgia | collected... | reverse complement strand
ACAAGAACATGCGACCCTTTGAGTTTCGCAGTCACATGTTCAGGCATGCATTCATCGACAGACTCAAAGCGCGAAATGACATTCCATTGCCTTTGGCCGAAAGCATTACGGGGCATGGACGCGGACACGCTCTTTGCTTACTGACAAGTCATACGTCTATTCTTGTAATTGGACCCGTACTTTTACGAATACGTAAGTAGGTTGGAAGACGAATAATAGGGAATGGTTGATCATCTCGCAAAGCTGCAAGCATGGCCTTTGCTACTTCTTGTGCGTGTATCTCAAGAGGGGTATCAACAGATGTAATTGGCGGTTCAAAAGCACTAGCTAATTCAGAGTCGTTATACCCAGTAACCGAGATATCTTGTGAGACGCGCAGGCCTTTAGCTTGGCACTCAAGGATTACTCCAGCGGCTATAAGATCATTGCTGCAAATTATGGCGGTCGCATTGACTCCCCGTTGCAATAATGTTTGATACGCAGCTCGTCCAGATGCTGCGTCTAGTCCGCCATCATCCACAACCTCCTGATTTAATAAGGCAATTCCATGCTCGGCCAATGCATCGCGAATTGCTTCTAGCCGACCACGGAACCGATCACGAAGTGCTATGAATGGAATTACCACAGCAAATTTTTTATGACCCAATGTGACTAAATGTTCAACAACACCTTTCATGGCTAATCCATGATCAAAAGCGACCGATGGTTCCTGAGGCAATGCCGACCAACATCTCAAGAAGGGTAAGCCCCTGCGAGTTAACAATGGGGTGCTTTCATCATTTAATGGACGACCGAAAAGAATGACACCATCAACACCTTGAGCCATCATGGCCTTCACCCCTTCAAGCTCAAGTTGAGGGTCATTGTTTGCAGAGCAAAGTACCAGCGTGTAGCCCTCGCGAGCAAGTAGACTTTGCAAAAACTCCAGAGTTCCTGCGTAAAAGGAGTACCTCAACGAGGGCATCACTATGCCGATGACCATTGAGCGGCGGCTGCGAAGTGAGCGCGCTAGACCATAAGGTTGATATCCCAGCTGGTTCGCCGCAATCTGAATACGTTCGCGTGTTTCAGGCCCTACCAGTTGAGGGGAGTTAAAAGCCCTAGAAACGGTTGCAGGCGAAACATTAGCCAACCTTGCTACGTCAGAAACAGATGGGGGTATGTAGCGCACAGTGGAAAATTCCTGAATCAAGTTTTGTAGTTAATGAAATCATTTCATTTCAAGATTATCAAGTAATTCGTTGACTTTATTTCTTTCAATGCCTACAGTGAATGAAATTGATTTCATTAAGGTGAGTGCAATGAAAATTACTCCTGTCACACGAAGAAAAACCATTGGGCTGGCAGTTGCGTATCTCGCAAGTCCCATGACCTCATTCGCAGCACCCTCCTGGCCAAGCAAGTCTGTGACTATTGTTTCGCCCTACCCCGCTGGAGGCATCACAGACATCTTGTGTCGGATCGTCGCAGATGAATTGAGCAAGGTCTTAGGGCAACCTGTTGTGGTCGAAAACCGCACCGGTGCCAGTGGATCCATTGCCCATACGTATGTGGCAAAAGCGCCCGCTGATGGATATACATTGATCATGGGCGGAAGCGCTCCGACGGCAGCAACACCTGCATTAAACAAAAGCGTCACTTACAGCCCCAAAGACTTTGAACCCATCGGATATGTCGCAGAACTGCCAATTGTTCTTGCTGCTCATCCGTCTGTTCCCGGGAGAACAGCTAGTGAATTCATCGCTTATGTCAAAGCTAACTCAGGCAAACTCAACTGCGGACACCATGGCAACGGCTCGAGCAATCAATTCGCATGCCTCTCCCTGGCTCGAATGACTGGCACTCAAATAACGGACATACCTTACAGGGGTGCACCTCAAGTCAATACAGACTTGCTATCCAATCGAATCCAAATATATTTTGGCACCCTACCCACGCAACTTCCTTTAGCAAAAGAAGGAAAGTTGAAGATCTTTGGCATTACTTCACCTACACGCGCATCAAGCGCCCCAGATATCCCTACTCTTGATGAGCAAGGTCTTACTGGTTTGAACTTCACTTCCTGGAATGCACTTTATGCGCCCGCAGGAACGCCACGAGCAGTCATACAGCTATTGTCTAAAGAACTTCAAAAAATCTTATCTAATTCGGAAACTCGGCAGCGGATTGAAGGCACAGGTTGTGTCACTCGACCGGGAACTTCTGAAGACTTAGGTAAATTGACGGCGATGGAATTTGAAACCTATAAGCGGCTCGCAGCAGAGTCAGGGATAAAAATGGAATAACGGAGAAAAAAATGACTTTTTCAATAGTTGCTCGTTGCCCAAGAACTGGCGAATACGGCGTAGGAATTGCGACCTACTCACCCAACGTTGGCGTTCGTTGCCCGGTTGTCGTACCTCAAAGAGGAGCAGCATCCTTACAAGCGGTTGCCAATCCATACTTACTACCTATTGCGCAAAAACTTATAGCCTCCGCCTTGACAGCGGAGAAGATTGTTTCTGAACTACTTGCTAGTGATCCAAGACCTGAGTCGCGGCAAATCTTGGTAGTAGATGTGTATGGTAGATCATTTGCATACACAGGAGAAAAGAGCCCGGCATGGGCCGGTCACATTAATGGTGACGGTTATGCAGTTGCCGGGAATGTGCTTGCAAGTGAAGCCGTAGTCACAGCAATGGCTAAAGCATTTGAAGACTCCTTGAACGAGACCTTAGCTGAACGCTTAATGCGCTCTGTCGAAGCTGGACGGGATGCTGGGGGGCAGCTTGAAGGACAGAATTCCTCTGCGCTCATGGTTTATGGTGAACAGCCTTTTCCAATTGTCGATTTGCGAGTTGATCTTCATGATCAACCCGAAGCAGAACTTCGAAGAATATGGGATTGGTTCAGCCCAATGGTTCCATATTATGTGCAGCGCGCAATTGCGCCAGTGCCCAGATGGTGGCAATGGCGCATGGACCATGTGGCTGGTTGGATACCACGCCATTTACGTTAAGAAATTTTTATGTCCTTGTTACTACTTGAAAACTTTGCATCAGCTTGGAATGCACATGACGTTGAAGCGTTACTAAATTTAGTGACTGATGATTGCATCTTTGAAGCAGCATCTGGCAGCGATGTTCATGGACATCGAACAGTTGGAAAAATGGCATTACGGCAAGCATTTCCTGCTGCATGGCAAAAATGGCCCGATGCTCGCTGGTTGGATGCATGTCACTGGGTGAGTGGCCATCGAGGAGTTAGTGAATGGACTTTTACGGGTACCGATAAAGATGGTAATTTGACTGAAATTCGTGGTGTTGATTTATTCGAAATTGAAAATGGACTGATTGCTCGAAAAGACACATATCGCAAAAATCGAACCCCTTAATGGATGTAAGAAACAGCTTTTACTCATTTAAAAACTTGCCTGCGTCTCATGTGCAGCGATCAGAGTAATTCACTCTGGACACCCCTTAACCGTCCAGAACAACTCGAGCGTCCAGACTCTGGACACCCCCTACATGTCTAGAGCACATCGACCGTCAAGAATCAGGACGCCCTGCATGGTTCTAATTGCGTTGTGTTTACGCTTGCAAAATGATCAAAGCAAATACAACCCCCGGGGTATGTTTTCACAGTGAAACCACGCCTCAACGACCCTGTGCCAACAAATCCGATTAGCCCTCGAAAAGCTGCATTTTTTTTGCTACAATGCGAGGCTTAGCGAATTTCACAGACGCTCTAAGTCCTAAAGACTCTGAATTTCTGTGTACTTTACTACTAACAAACCGAATATTCCTCGATAGCTCAGTCGGTAGAGCGCCGGACTGTTAATCCACATTAGAGCCTTTTCAAGAAAATTGAATAGGCTTTTTTTCGTTTAAAAACAATAGGTTATGTCGATTTACTGAAGTAAAATCTCAATTACACATATATTACACAGCTTTATTTACAGGTCGCTTGAATTAATCATTAATCTACTCTGGACGCTTTCAATTTAATACATTAATTTGATTTTAAATATAATAAAAAATTGATTATTAATTAATAGAATTAAATCTCTTTCGGCTATTAATTTTTACACCAAAATTAATCGATAAGTTGATTATTTTTTAATGCGACAAGTACTCTGGACACCCCACTACCGTCCAGCTCTGGACACCCCAGCGCCGTCCAGACTCTGGACGCTCACATTGCCTGACCCAAGTCCCTCCAATGCATCGGGACACCAAATCGCGGTTGCCCAAGCCTGCGGTCTGAAACTAAATTTGCACCTCACACGAGTACGTCATTCAGACAATAAGCAATATTTTAATATTTCACATATGTGAAAATAGTATTTACATTTGTGTTGTTCGAGGTTAAAGTGATTTTTCATTAAGGCTAAAGCCATGAGTGTCAAATCTGCAGTTAGGGTCTTAGAGGTCCTTGAATTTTTCGATACCGTTCAGAGAGAAGCAAGCCTGAGCGAAATTGCGATCGAGCTAGGCTACCCGTTGTCAAGTGCATCGGTGCTCTTGCAAACCTTGGTCAAGCGCGGTTATCTATCGCAAGGTGACAACCGGCTTTACCGTCTAACGCCTAGAGTCAAATTGTTGGGCGCGTGGTTATCACCCATGCTTGATGCCAACGGTCCGGCGACTTCCATCATGGATTGGGTCGGAGCTCAATGTCAGCAACTTGTAGTGTTGGCTGCGCCAGAGCACATGCAAGTTCGCTACATACGGATTGTTCAAGGAACAAGCACAGTTCGCATGCATGTCACGCCGGGGTCGGTGCGACCTTTGCCGACTTCGGGCTTGGGACGTTTATTCATGAGCAAGATGTCCGAAGATGAAGTTGCTCAGGTGGTGAAATCACACAATGCTGGCTTAGTGAATGAGACCCCCCCCCTGAATATCTCTGTGCTTAAGCGGGAGTTGCAAGCTATTCGCACATCTGGATGTTCGGTCTCATTTGACAAGGTCAGTCCTGGCGCTGGTGTAGTAGCCGTCATGATGCCCACCCCTGCGAATGAAACGCCACTGGCAATTGGCATTGGTGCACCAAGTGCATTGATCCGCGCCAACGCATCGAATTTTGAAGCCTTGCTCAAGGATGCTGTAAGGCGCTTTTGTGAACCAGCGGTAAGAGGGTCTGCATTGCGTGCCCCGCGCTCAAGATACATACAAGGAGTTCGGACATGATGATCATTGGCAGCAAGGTTAAAGGCGTAGCACGTCGCAGGCCAGCCCCTGCGATGGGTGTGGTGTTTCACAAGGGCGAGTGGATGGAGAGTGGGGATGACCCCATGTTATCGCCCACTGTGGCTTTGGTTGAACAGCCGCCCTACTTCGAATTCATGCCGCACTTTCACCGGCAGAACCAGTTTCAAGTTTTTGTCGATGGCTCTGGCTCGCTTGGGCGGCAGACACTTTCTCCAGTGGTGGTGCATTACGCTGGTGCCTTTACCGGATATGGTCCTCTAGTTGCCGGACCGCAAGGGATTAAGTACTTCACGCTTCGACCTGTCTGCGAATCAGGGTTCATTCCATTAGCTCAACGGCAAGAGCAAATGATCGCCGGACCCAAGCGACATGCACATTCCGAAAGTATTCCAGTAGCTTCAGTTACAGAAATGCAAGCATGGACTCAAACTCATGAAGAATATGTGATTGCTCTTGGCGAAGATGGTCTGGGAGCAAGATTGGTCAACTTACCTTCGCACGCCAACTTCGAATGTACTCACCCAGTCGGCAGCCAGGGACAGTTCATATTCGTGCTGCAAGGCTCTGCCTTGACGTCAGACTACTCGCTAGGCGTTTGGGAACAGATGTATGTGACTCAAGATGAGGTCATGCCCCAAATCATTGCTGGCGAGCAGGGAGTGCAGTTCTTGTGTCTATCTGTGCCCATCAAAGCACCTGAGTATCTTGCGAGGATTTCTCCGTGAGTTCTCAGATCGCGGCTCGGCCACTGGCTGGCATTCGCATACTAGACATGACCACAGTCATGCTCGGACCCTATGCAACCCAAATGCTAGGTGACTATGGCGCCGACATTGTGAAGATTGAGTCGCCCGTGGGAGACTCAACCCGCGCAACAGGTCCCGCAGTGGAGCCTGGTATGGCGGCAACATTTGTGGGAGCCAACCGCAGCAAACGCAGCATCGTTCTCGATTTGAAACTAGCTGATGCCCGGGATGCATTGATGGTGTTGATCGACAGTGCAGACGTGCTGGTTTACAGCATGCGGCCTCAGAAAATGGCAGCGCTGGGTCTGGCGCCAGACGTACTTCGCACGCGAAACTCCAAACTGGTGGTCGTTGCTGTGCATGGCTTTGCAGAGGACGGTCCGTATGCCGGTCGGCCTGCTTACGATGACATCATCCAGGGCATGTGCGGGTTGGCATCGTTGAGTGAACTGCAAGGACGTGAGCCCGCCTATTTGCCTACAGTGATCTGCGATAAGGCTTGTGCCTTGTATGCAACTCAGGCTATTTTGATTGCGCTGGTCGCACGGGCGCAACAGGGACATGGCTCGTATGTCGAGATGCCGATGTTTGAGGCGATGGTCAATTTCACTCTGGTTGAACATTTCTACGGTCAGCATTTCAGGCCACCACTGGCAGAGGCTGGGTATTCACGCATGCTGACCGTCTGGCGCAGACCTTACCGAACCACAGATGGGTTCATCTGTATTGTTCCTTATTCTGATCAACATTGGCGTCACTTTTTTTCCGAAGCTGGTCGCTTGGCCTTGCTAGACGATGAACGCTTTCAAGGGATTGCTGCGCGCACGCGCAACATTGATTCTCTTTACTCCGAGCTTGCAAGCTGTGTCGCACTGAGGTCTACCGCTGACTGGCTTGCAACTTGTGAGCGGCTAGATATTCCCGTGGCTCCCTACAACCGCTTGGCGGACCTAGAGCATGACCCGCAACTCGCCCAGACGGCCTTTTTTACAACACTGTCCGACCCCGTTATGGGCGACATAGTGACGCCAGCTGCGCCATTGAAGTTCAATGGCATAGCGGCACAGCCAACGATGCCACCCCGCCTTGGACAGCACACCATTGAAATCCTTCAGGAAGCGGGCATGTCCGATCTCCAAATCGCAAACCTTCTGGCCTCGAAAGCCATTTATCAACCAACTACTTAGGAGACATTCAATGAAAACAATCCAACGCCGAAAAGTTCTTAGTTCTGCACTTGGCTTGCTAGCAGGTACAACTGCAAATTTGTCTTGGGCGCAAAGCGAGGCTTGGCCCTCAAAGCCCATTCAACTGATTTTGGGGTTCCCACCCGGTGGCCCCAATGACCTGGTGGCTCGGGCATTGGCACTGCGCTTGTCGGAGCAGCTTAAACAACAAGTGGTGGTCGAAAATCGAGCCGGTGCCAACGGTAATATTGCTGCAGCGGCTGTGGCCCGAGCTGCGCCTGACGGGCAGACCTTTCTCTACAACAGTTCTGCATTGGCGTTGAGCTCCGTTCTTTACACGAAGAATCAAATTGATCCACGCAAAGATCTGTTGCCAGTCAATGGCACTGCGGCATTGCCGCTGGTGTTGATTGTGGATGCCTCGTTTCCCGCAAGCAATTTCCGCGAATGGGCAGCACAGGTTAGGGCCAACCCTGGGAAATTCAATTACGGTAGCCCAGGCGCGGGCAACCTAGCTCATGTCGCTGTGGCGATGATTTTGCAAGCCAACGGCTTGAATGCGGTACACGCACCCTACAAAGGCAGCAGCGAGGCCTTGCAAGGTCTGATTGGTGGTTCAACGCAGTTTCAGCTCGATTCAATCAATTCACCTTTAGCGCTTATCAAGTCTGGCCGAATCAAGCCTTTGTTTGTCACTTCACCGCAGCGTTCGCTTGTGCTGCCTGATGTGCAAACACTCGTTGAAGGCGGATCTAGCCCCATCGATGCAGCAGCCTGGCAAGGTGTGATGGCTCCAGCCAAGACGCCATCAAGCATCGTTCAACGCATGGCCGCTGAAATCACAAAGGCCATGTCCACCCCTGAAATGAAATCAGCCTTAGCGGCGCAGGGAGCTTATTCAATTGCGACAACGCCCGAGCGTTACAACACTTTCTTCTTGGAAGAGATTGATCGCTATAAGAAAACGGTCGACTCGCTTGGCCTCAAACTGGATTAATAGGAGATAAAAGATGAATTTTGCATGGACACCAGAACAGGAAGCGATTCGCGAGGCGATCTTGCAGGTTTGTAAACCTTTTGATGCTGCATATTGGCTAGATCGTGACCGCAATGGCGGATTTCCTTTGGACTTTCACAAAGCCATTGCCGATGCTGGTTGGCTGGGTGTCTGCATGCCAGAAGCCTATGGAGGTTCTGGCCTAGGCATTCAGGAAGCTGCCATCATGGTACAGGCCATCAGCGAGTCAGGCGCTGGCATGAGTGGTGTCTCGGCCATTCACATGAACATCTTTGGCCTGAACCCAGTGGTAGTTTTTGGTACCGAAGAGCAAAAACGCAGAATTCTGCCGCCGCTCATTTCTGGCAAAGAAAAGGCTTGCTTCGCTGTCACAGAACCCAATACGGGCTTGAACACAACACAACTCAAGACATTTGCAAAGAAGACTTCAGATGGCTATGTGGTCAATGGCCGAAAGGTGTGGATCAGTACGGCGCAGGTAACTGAAAAAATGTTGCTGTTGGCTCGCACAACCCCCTTAGAAGATGTGAAGAAACCAACAGATGGCTTGAGCTTGTTCTACACCAACCTGGATCGCCGTTATGTCGACGTGAAGGAGATTGAAAAACTAGGTCGCAAAGCGGTCGACTCCAATGAGTTGTTCATCGACAACTTGCCGATACCTCAAGAGGATTTGATTGGCGAGGAAGGTCAAGGTTTTAGGGCTATCTTGCACAGTATGAATCCTGAACGCGCATTGGCTGCTGCAGGCGCCATTGGACTTGGGCGTGTCGCGCTCAAGCGGGCCGCAGAATATGCGGGCGAGCGGATTATTTTTGACCGGCCCATTGGCAAAAATCAAGGCGTTCAACATCCATTGGCCAAGTGTTGGATGGAGCTGGAAGCGGCCAATTTGATGGTGATGAATGCGGCATGGCGTTATGACCAAGGGTTACCTTGCGGTGCTGAATCGAACGCTGCAAAGTACCTTTCGGGTGAAGCCGGTTTCAGAGCCTGCGAAACAGCAGTCCTCACGCATGGTGGATTTGGCTATGCGAAGGAATACCACGTTGAGCGTTACTTCCGCGAAGCCATGTTGCTGCGCATTGCGCCCATTAGCACCCAATTGATCATGTGCTATATCGCTGAGAAGGTACTTGGATTGCCTAAGTCGTATTGAGATATTTGAAGGAGTTTGACATGAGTGATCTTGGCCGTCTTAGCTGCGCCCTTTTCTTTGAAGATTGCCTGGTGGGCACGACCTGGCGAAGTGCAGGACGCACAATTTTGGAAAGTGATTTGAGCACTTTTATAAACTTTGCTTGGTTTCATGAGGATCTGTTTACCAATTTACACGAACGATCGGCCAACGCAATTGCCGGCCGCCCTGTGCCTTTGGCAATGGTCTTTGCAATGTCCGAAGGACTGATTCTCCCGTCCATAGATAGTACGGGGCTGGCATTTCTTAACCTAGATCTTGACGCAAAGGCACCTGCATTAGTGGGCGATACCATCTACGTGCACTGCGAAGTGATTGAGGCGCGACTCACCTCCAAGGGCGATCGAGGGATTGTTCGGACACAAAACACAGTTAAAAACGCCAAGGGTGAAATCGTACTCATCTACCGACCACAACGCTTGATGAAGTTGCGTTCAAAAGATTGACTTCAATTATGAAATTAGTGATGTTGATTTGAATGAAACAGAAGCCATCATCAATTCTTATGTTCCAGTCAGTATTGAGTGTTGTCGGGAGTCAATGTATGAGACACGGTTCTCGTGCCAAAAATAGAGGAAGCACTTACAGGTTCTTTTAAGTGCTTTTTCAATTGGATATGTTTAATGGACGAGCCTGAAGTCGAACCAATCTTTACCTTCAAACTTGCATTCACTCTGGACACCCCCTACCCGTCCAGAGCAACGCAAGCGTCCAGAGTCTGGACACCCCCTACCTGTCCAGAGCAACCCAAGCGTCAAGAATCTGGACGCCCTGCTTGGTTCTAATTGCGTTGTGTTTTAGCTTGGTAAATTATCAAAGCGAATCGATCCCCCTAGGCATGTTTTCGCAGTGAAACCACGCTTCAACGACCCCGTGCCAACAAAACCCTAGAGCCCTCGAAAAGCTGCATTTTTTTTGCTACAATGCGAGGCTTAGCGAATTTCACAGACGCTCTAAGTCCTAAAGACTCTGAATTTCTGTGTACTTTTCTGCTAACAAACCGAATATTCCTCGATAGCTCAGTCGGTAGAGCGCCGGACTGTTAATCCACATTAAAGCCTTTTCAAGAAATTTGAAGAGGCTTTTTTCCGTTTAAAAACAATAACTTGCGTCGTTTTAATGATTCAACTTCTCAATTACACATATATTACACAGTTTAATTTAAAGGTCGCTTGAATTAATCATTAAATTACTCTGGACGCTTTCAATTTTTTCATTATTTAGATTACCAATATAATCAATGGATTGATTTTTAATTAATTTAATTAAATCTATTTTTGACATTAATTTTTAAGTCAAAGTTAATCCCAAAACTGATTAAATATTAATGCGGCAAGTGCTCTGGACGCTCATGTTTCCTGTCCCAAGCCCTTCCGATGCATCGGGACACCAAACCGCGGTTGTCCAATCCTGAGGTCTGAAACTAAATTTGTGTCACAAGAACTCATTGTTGCGATTGCTTAGGCTCAGCAACTTTTGAACAAACACATGACACATGAAATTCAAATTGCTCACAACACCTATCTGAGCACACTTGTCAAAAAACGCATTTCAGTTGGAGGCATCGATGTTGACGAAGACTTCGTCAAAGAACTACTCATCAAACATTTGAAAGCGAATGACAGCAAGCACCGCCCCACGCTCACCGACGCCTTTGAAATCTACATGGCAGAGAACACTTCCGCGCATCGTAGAAAGTTCAAGCTCAATGCCAATCAATACTTCAACAGGTTTGTCGCAATATTTGGCGACCTATATCTCGACGAGCTAAAGCATTGGCATATCACTCAATACCGTGACACGCTGCTGAATCAGGGACTGCATCCAAATAGCATCCGCAAACACAACAACATCCTCAATGCCATGATCAACATGGCATTCAAGCATTTGGACATTGACAGGCTTAGCCCCTTCAGGGGCCTGAAGATAAAGGGTGAAGGGGAAAACATTCGCCCTATCCCACCCATCACGCCAGAGAAACTTGAACTTGTTAAAAACCGATTAGTGAAGCTCAATACGCCTGCAAGTCTTGTCGGGCTCATCCAACTCAATACAGGTATGCGCATTTCAGAGCCCACACTGGCCAGACTAGATGACCTTGTGCTCGAGCATGACATACCTCACCTTTGGGTTAGGAAAAACAGCCTCACAGACCGAAAAACCAAGGCCAGTATCAGAGCAGTTCCACTTGTGGGCATTTCCTTGCAAGCTGCAAAGGTGTTGCACACTAGGGCCAAACAACTTGGATCTACTTGGTTACTGCCTCAGTACGCCAAGGAATTTGGCGGCTGTGCATGCTCAGCCATCTTGAACAAAAACCTACGCCCCTTTGAATTTCGCAGTCACATGTTCAGGCATGCGTTCATCGATAGACTTAAAGCGCGAAATGACATTCCATTGCCTTTAGCCGAAAGCATCACTGGACACGGACGTGGTCAAACTGACTTCGCGGTTTACGGAAGTGTTGGGTACACGCTTGAGCAAAAGCTACAGGTCATTCTAAAGATTGCTGTCTAATTTCAAGAGTTCAAGGCACTTGACATCTAGTGCCTTACTCCGGATACCGGAGTCGAACCTCTATAAGCTTAATTGAAGTCTACGTTGTCTTAAGAATCTATATTCAACGACTGCTTTGCATCGAAAGCGGTCCTAAACACATTCAAATTGGCGGGCTCCTTTCGACCAGAAACTAACGTTCACGGAAGTTTCAGATAGCATTCGCTCGTGGTCCTCACTTGTCAGAAACGGTCACCCGAAGTGCTGCATTGAAAATTCGGTTGTCAACTAGTTTTTCATGCTAAGAGGTCGGCGAAATCCTGCCTTAACCTTTTCGACAAAATCCTTTGCTAAGGAAGACGGGGGAAAATTGATATGCCGCACGGCGTACGCACTGAAAGAAGGCGTTTGCAACAGTGGACGGTAGCTAATTCGCCCCCCTTGCCAGGCTCTTGCAGTGAGTTCATCAACGATGCTCACTCCCGCGCCTGCTGCTACCAACGCACAGGCTGCCTGACCAGATCTCACTTCTAGGCGAGGTAATGTCGTTTCGCAAGATGCACCGATCCACTCTGCCAAAAGACGCCCCTGCGGGGTGTCTGACGCAAAGCCGATCAGCTTCTGGGTCAGCAAATCTTGAACCGACACATTGCGGTGCGATTCAAATTTATGATTCTTTGGGAACACGCACACCATCCCCCAACTGCCCAAGAGCTCCGAGGCGAGAAGGGTGTGATCAATTTCCAGGGTGGAAATCGCGATGTCGGCCTCATTGCGTACAAGCTGACCCACCATTTCGCGCACCAGCTGTGTCTCAAGGTAAATGCGCGCATCGGGATAATGCTGACTCAACACAGCAATGGCCTGGGGAACCACCTCCAAGCCAGAACTGGGGCTTGCCAGTACTCGCAGTGTGAGGCCGGTTCCCTCTTTGAGTTCTCGTGCCCGCTCTTCAATACGCTGAACGCCCTGATAGACCTGCTCGACTTGCACATAGAGCGCCTGGGCTTCGGGTGTGGGACGCAACTTGCCACGCGTGCGTTCGAACAGCGCCAACCCCAGTTGCAGCTCGATGTGCGCCAACATTCGACTCACCCCGGGTTGTGAGACATGGAGCAGACGAGCAGCTCCGGTGATGGAGCCAGCTTGCATCACCGCACGGAAAATCTCAATCTGTCTGATATTCATGGAATTACTCCTTGCATAACGATATGTTATAGGTTTCCCATGTCTTGGTATTGGTGCGCTGAAGAAGTTGCTCATAAGATGACATCGCATTCAGATGCCTCGCCGCAATCTCGCCCGTGTGCATTTCACCAACAAGAAAAAGCCTTATGAAAAATCCATGTATCAACAGCTCAGGTCGTCGCTCTACCCTCATGCTTTTGGCTGGCGCCATTGCTACTTTTGCCGCTCTACCGGCGTGGGCCGAAGGTAACTGGCCAACGCGAACTGTGCGGATCATCGTACCCTTTGCCCCAGGAGGCGGAGCAGACGTGTCTGCTCGGGTACTGGCGGAACTGCTCGCGCCACAATTGGGTCAGGCTGTCATTGTAGAAAACAAACCTGGCGCTGGTAGTGCTTTGGGCGTGAATGCAGCTGCACAAGCTAAAGATGGTCACACACTGTTAATGGGTAGTAACAGCATGGTGATCAACCCCTCCTTTAATCCGGCAATTGGTTACGACGTGGTACGCGACTTTGACGCGGTTGGCATGGTCTCAGCGCAACCTCTGGTGTTGGTGGTACCCGCATCATCTCCCATCAAATCGGTGCAAGACCTTGTGTCTCAATACAAAGGCAAATCGGCCAGTCTCATGGCGGGCAATAGCGGCACAGGCACGCTGGCGCATTTGGCAGCAGAATTGTTCGAGGCCGAAACGGGTGTTGGGCTCACGCCTATTCCTTATCGAGGCGAAAGCATGCTCATGCCCGACCTGATCAGCGGCCAGGTGTCCCTCGGTTTTCTGAACTTACCTAGCGTGGCAGTGCACATTAAAAGCGGCAAGCTACGCGCCTTGGCGGTGTCATCTCCACAGTCATTGTCAGATCTACCAGGCGTGCCAACGTTTAGATCATTGAACTACCCTAGCTTAGAAGTTCAGGGCTGGGCAGCATTGGTTACGCCTAAAGGAACGATTCCTGAAGAAGGACTAGCACGTTTGGAAGGATTGCTGACCAAGGCTTTAACCAGCGATACCGTCAAAGCACGTTTTGCCGCACTGAATGTGTCACCCGTAAATCAATCACGAATAACCACAGGGCAATTCCTCAAAGCTGAAGGTACACGCTACGGCGCAGTGATTAAAGCCCGTGGCATTAAGCCCGAGTAAGGGATACAGACATGACCCACCCGACTTCCTTTAATTGCGATGTACTTGTTTGCGGTGGCGGCGTCGCTGGCACCATTGCTGCAGTTGCAGCGGCACGCAATGGTTCTCGGGTGATTCTGGCCGAGCGCTACGGATTCTTGGGGGGCAATGCAACGGCAGGAGCCGTGGCCCAATTCAACAGTTGGCAAACCGCTGCTGGCCGTCGCGTGGTGGCGGGCATGGCACAGGAGGTGGTTGACCGGCTGCGTGACTACGGTGGTGCCGGTGAGCATGAGGTCTTTGTCATGTCCACCGGTCACAAGATGGACCGTGTGTCCTACGCCCCAGAAGTGCTCAAACTTGTGCTGGACGACATGGTCAGCGAAGCGGGTGTGAGACCTTTGTTGCATGCCAGTTTACTAGACATCAACTTGGCCGGAAGACGAGTCGAAGCAGTTCGGCTGTTAACCAAAAGTGGTGTGATCACGGTGAACCCTGTGGTCATGGTGGACACCTCCGGTGACCTCGATGCTTTGCGGCATACAGGCGCTCGCTTTCTAGAGCTGAGCGAAGGAGAAGCGTTGCAACCGGCAACGATGATGTTCCGTTTTGGTCCTGTAGATTTTGATGTCATGGACGCAATTTCAAAGCAGGAACTTGCGACGATTGCCCGCAGCGGATATGAGTCCGGTGCTTTGGCGCGCGCTGCATTGCATTGTTCGCGTGACCCTTTTTCTCAGGATGGCTGGTTCAATATCAGCCGTTTGGCCATCGATGCAACTGATGCCATGGCGCTTGGGCGTGCAGAGATAGAAGGACGCAAACAAGCTTGGCGTGCTGCGAGTTACCTTCGCGAAAAGGTGCCCGGTTGTGGTCTTGGCAGACTTCAGGCTTTTGCCACACAGGTTGGCATTAGGGAGACGAGGCGGGTTGAAGGTGATCATGTACTGACGTCGCAGGACTTACTTGAACCAACGCAATTCAAAGATGCGATCGCTGCAGGCGCCTATCCCATCGACATTCATCCTGCCGCTGGCGGTGAGCTTGAATACAAATCACTTGACGAAGACCATGCCTACCAGATCCCATTTCGCTGCCTGATTCCCAAAGCCTTAGACAACGCACTGGTGGCTGGTCGCGGTGTGTCGGCAACGCATGAGGCATTGGCAGCGATCCGGGTCATGACGATTTCAATGGCTGTTGGGCAAGCTGCAGGTCTAGCCGCATCCATGGCAGCAAGCGGAGATGGCCATGGAACTGTGCGTGAAGTAGATTTAAACCGCCTTTGTTCCATGTTGGTAAAGCAAGGTAGCGTGCTGGCTTAAAGCCAGCAGCACTTCCAACAGCTTGAATGAGTCTAGTAAATCTAGGCCGATTCAAACATCCGACTCAGTTCGACCGTAAGCGAACAATGCGGTTGTGCCATCAACCCTTTCTTCAGTAGACATTCACAGGGTAATTGCATTGCCTCATGATGTCGCTTCTAACTAATGTGTGTTCAGTCTCATGTCGGCATCGCCGAATGGTGGAAGTGAACAATCTTCCATCCAGACTCGTGCTTGGCCAATACAAAAGTCACTCGTTTCATGCTCTCACGAATCCTATGAGGCATTTGTAATGTGCAACTCTTGCGTTTGCAGGCAACTGCAATGATGAAAACGCGTAAATTTGAAAGACGGCGTTTGCGACAAACTGATCACTGCACCGATAGGCCGAAGGGCAGCTATGGATCGGTTGCAGTCGAACTCTCCCACCTAGGCGAAGTTCTGCTCCCATCCTAAAGCGGGCTGTAAAGTCCAGACTCTGGACGCTATCAACCGTCCAGAGTAATCGTACCGTCCAGAGCAACGCAAGCTCCAGAGTCTGGACGCTTTGACACCAACCAGGCACCCTAAGCGTCCAGATTCTGGACACCCCATAACCGTACCGAGCACCTGGACCGTCCAGAGCAGCTGCGCTCCCTTGTGGGCGAGATACGTCAAAGTGCGTTATGAAGAGTGCGTACAAAATTAAGGGAATGCCAAAATAAACTTGTAAGAAGCCAACAGGAAATATATAACTCCCCCATCGACATCTTGGAATTGAAACACTACAAATAGACCGATCACTAGAGAAACGCATGCGCTCCACAACTAAAAAGCGATCTCCGCTGAATGCTTCTAATGCCAAGAGGCTGGAGGAGTTGTGCGCCTGGATAACTGAAAACATCGATCAAACTCTAGGCTGGACTCAACTTACAAAGAAGAGTGGATTTTCTAAAGAACAGTTAGTCGAACTGTTTCAACTGTACAAACAAATAACCCCAATGGCCTTCATTAGGCATGTGAGGCAACAGCATAAAAATAAACAAACGATCAACTTGCAGCCTGAGCTCTTCGAGAACATCAAAAATTGAGTCAATGACAGCGACCGTTTAACCCAACTCAAGCACCACTGAAATTGATCAAGGAGAAGCAGATGTATCAAAAAATCATTCTGGCCTATGACGGATCTCTTGAAAGTCAGCAGGCGCTTCTCAATTGCAAAGACATCTCGCAATGGGAGCATGCCAAAGTCCATCTACTGTCAGTGGTTCCCTACGACCCAATACCAATTGGACACGAATCCTCTTACTACACCGAACAACAAAATCAGGTTGAGGAACTTCGTCGCATAAAGACGCTGAATGAAGGCGTTGAGCAATTAAAAGGCTCAGGATTGGAAGCAATTGGCGAATTACTGAAAGGCGATGCTGTTGATAAGATCGTTGAATATGCGAACAGCATCGGAGCTGACTTGATCATGCTAGGTCATAAGCGTCATGGCAATTGGTTAGAACGTTGGTGGCGTAGCTCGACCCCAAAGGCTTTAATTGAGCACTCACCTTGCAGTGTTTTGGTGGTCATCATCAAATAAGAATGATGATGAGTGATTGAGCCTGTCAGTTTATGTTTTATCTTTTACTGACGGATCATTTGCAGCCGATGCAGGGTTCTCTGGCTTGTGATCGCCCAGCACTTCTTTAAGAGGACAAATGCCTACAGCAGGGCATTTGTTGCAAGTAGCCATTAAGGCAATTGGGCAAAGAGTCATATAACTCCCTTGAAAGTGAACGGGTTGCTCACGGATCGTCAGCATAGTCTCTTTGCTAATCGAAAGCTATTCGATTCAATCCTAGGCAAGACATTAATGCAATCAACTCGAACGGTCCAGCTCTGGACACCCTCTAACCGTCCAGAGCAAACCAAGCGTCCAGAGTCTGGAGGCTTTGATACCGGCCAGAGCACCCTAAGCGTCAAGAATCTGGACGCCCTTGGCCGTAATTGAGTTGTACATTTGCTGGATAAATGATCAAAGCAAATCGATCCCCCGAGGCTTGTTTTCACAGTGAAACCAAGCTCAAATAACCCCTTGCCAACAAAACCCTAGAGCCCTCGGAAAGCTGCATTTTTTTTGCTACAATGCGAGGCTTAGCGGATTTCACAGACGCTCTAAGTCCTAAAGACTCTGAATTTCTGTGTACTTTTAAGCTAACAAACCGAATATTCCTCGATAGCTCAGTCGGTAGAGCGCCGGACTGTTAACTCCGCGGCAACAGGCAAACCCCAAAAATTTCTATAAAAAAGTCGTTTATTTTCAGCGACTTAGATGGCGTATTTAATCTTAATTATCAATTACACGGTTATTACACGAATACTTGGTGGTTCTCTCATAATGTGGAAAATTGTAAATTACAATTTTTCCAGCATCTTCGCTAATTTTGACTTCGGCGTCGTCATTTTTACTCCGCCAAACTAACCTCGTTGCAAAGTCCAAAAACTAGGATTTGAGATTCACTATCCGCGGTATTTTTACTGCTTCTTGTGCATCAGTCCACAAATCATCCTCTCTTGCAATTCGATAACCCATAACTTTGTAACCATTTTGACGTTTAACCCACATTCGCAAAAGTGCGGGGTGGCCAGTGTCGACAAAGTCAATGATCCGTACATCAGTCTTGCTGGCGTGTTCGCGATGCAACCTACCAGCATACTGCTGCAAAGTACCTCTCCAAGAAACCGGCATCGCCAGTACTAATGTGTCCAGAGGCGGGTGATCAAACCCTTCTCCAACCAACTTTCCTGAAGCCAACAAGATACGAGGAGATTCGGGAGGTAAGGCATTGAGCTCCTGAATCAAGCTAGCTCGTTGTTTTTTGGACATTCTTCCGTGTAAGACAAAGGGCGTTAGCTCTTTTTCTTCGAGAGCCACACGAATGGTATCCAAATGTTCGGTGCGTTCTGTCAATACTAAGACTTTCCTGCCCGACTCAAAAGCAGTCTTTATTTCCATAGCGATCGATTGAGTTCGCAGTACGTCATTCGCCAAATGGCGAAATACATCTTGGATACCAGCATCCGAACCTAATTTAATTTCATCGTGCCGAGATACCGGCCTCACCTCAAGATCATTCGGGGCACTTGCCGATCGGTTTGCCTTGTGCCGAATAGGCCCACACTGCATAAAGATAATTGGCTGAAGGCCATCACGTCGGATTGGGGTAGCTGTTAGGCCCAACACGAATTTAGCTTTAGTCTTCTTTAAAATTGCATCAAAAGATGTTGCACCAACATGGTGACACTCATCAACAATAATTTGACCGTATTTTTCAACAAGCGGATTAACCTCACCCTGACGAGAAACAGACTGCATTACCGCAATGTCTATCCTGCCAGATGGCTTGGACTTGCCACCACCAATTGTACCAATGATACCTTTACCAACATCTAAAAAAACATTAAGGCGTTCCTGCCATTGCTTGAGCAATTCGGTTCTGTGCACAAGGATTAATGTGCTTACTCCACGGCGTGAAATGATTGAAGCAGTAGCGACCGTTTTACCGAACGCAGTTGGGGCACAGAGCACACCCGTGTCGTACTTTAGCATTTGATTAACAGCAAATTCTTGATCTGATCGCAACTGCCCAGCAAAAATTACATCAAGCGGTTCACCAGAAATTCTTTCATCCATCAACTGGCAATAGATGTCGTTGTCCATCAACAAAGATCGTGCGGCCTCTAAGCATCCGCGAGGTATAGCAATATGCTTCGGAAAATTTTCTGCACAGCCAATAACACGAGGCGTATCCCAAACAGACATGCGCATGGCCTGAGCTTTATAAAACTCAGGATTCTGAAAAGCTGCTAACCGGATCAATCTATTGGCCAACTGCTGTGGCAATTCAGATTTCTCAAAATAAATCAGATTTGATAGAGTAATTTTTAGAGACTTAGGCAAAGGAACGCTCAATTTTTTATTGGAATTCGTTAAGCTTTTCCAAGGCGTATCTAAATCTTCATCGTCAATAAAAGTCACGTCTAAAGGGTGCGTCTTGCCAGTAGCTTGCAAAACCGTTGGATCTATGTCTATAGCCGACATGGGCTTTATTGATGATAAAAAAGTCCACTGATCATGAAATGGCTCTAGATCAGCGTTTACAAAAATACTCCTACCGTTTTCGCGCGGACGCTTTTGCAAAGGAAGGGCAATTAGATTGCCAAAGCCACCCTTCGGCATAGAATCTTGGTTTGGAAAAAGCCTATCGTATGAAGCCAACTTCAACTGCCTGGTACTTGTGCAGGTATGACTGATAAGAGCTGTCCCAAGTCTGCGTGCATCGCGGGCAGAGACACGCTCTTTAAAGAAAATCCAAGCATGCGCTCCTTGACCTGAGCGTGAGATTTCAAGTGCACAGGGAACACCTAAAGATGCACATGATTTGGAAAAAGCTTTAGCATCCTCTTGCCAATTTTCATCATCAAAATCTACGGCCAAAAAATAACAACCGTCATCATCCATCAATGGATAAACTCCAATAGTGTGCTCTCCGGCCAAGTGGTCATAGATCACTGAATCCGTTAATGGAACCAATAAGCGGTTTCCACAATCGCCACATTTGATTCGAGGTTTTTCACAAACACCTGCAAGCCATTCGTTGGCACATGCGGGTGAATAACCAGATTTGCCAGAGGTTCTACTCTCCCAGCGTATGGGATAGACATCTGTTCGACCACGAAATAAGTGACGAAAGATTTTGATCTTCTCTTCCGTTGAAAGGCTATTTTTCTTAACAGCTTCATTTGTTGGAGGCTTAGTACTGGGAAGCCTCCATTCGATGCGATGCTGCTCCAGCAACGAAATCAAGCGGGTGTTTTCCGCTTGCAATTCAGAGTTTTCGTTTTGATCGCTCATTGGTCAAAATTTATTTGAATGAACCTTAATTCGTCGCTTGAAAAATTATGTTTAGCTTGTAAGATTATTTGGCGTCAAGCTAATTTTGCCCAAAAAAGCCAACTAGTTTTTTTGTGACTTTCCCCCCTCTCAGGCTGAAAAGTCCAAGTTAACCACTATTTTTTTGCTACAATATCCATCTAGCAAATGCTCAGGGCAGCCATAGAGGTGATACCCCTCGAGCACGTTTCTTGCTAGAAAAACCGAATAAATTCCTCGATAGCTCAGTCGGTAGAGCGCCGGACTGTTAATCCGTAGGTCCCTGGTTCGAGCCCAGGTCGAGGAGCCACTTAAAAAAAGCATCGTCAAAAGCGATGCTTTTTGCTTTTTAAAGCAAAGAATTGTTACGCAGAGGGCTTCTGGGTGACTTT
>Ga0214919_10004348_pt1 | contig 20776 bp, 20 predicted proteins | sample LL1503_MetaG_FD_177994 | JGI IMG/M metagenome (GOLD analysis project Ga0214919, IMG submission 177994) | Freshwater microbial communities from Lake Lanier, Atlanta, Georgia, United States - LL-1503 | ecosystem: Environmental > Aquatic > Freshwater > Lake | place: USA: Georgia | collected... | reverse complement strand
TTTGCCTTGCCTAGACCTTTATTGAGCCAACCGAACCTTGATTTTTCTTTTGCGGGTTTAAAAACCGCGGTCTTGACGCAATCGCAGAAATTAGGCGCAGACTTGGAAAATCGCAAGGCGGACTTGGCTGCATCCACGCAAGCAGCTATTGTCGATGTGCTGGTGAAAAAATCGTTGAAAGCCTTGAAGCAAACTGGGCTGAAAACACTGGTGGTCGCCGGTGGTGTGGGTGCCAATCGCGCTTTGCGCGAAATGTTGCAGGCCGATTGCGGCAAGATCGGCGCAAGGGTGCACTACCCCGAGCCAGATTTGTGCACCGATAACGGTGCCATGATCGCTATGGCAGCGGCCATGCGATTAAAGGCCGGGGTTGAAAGGCCCTCAACAAACTATGCGTTTGATGTGCTGCCGCGCTGGCCATTGGCACAAAATCCCGTTCAATTGACGCCATCCTAAACACTGCAAACACCATGCGCCAAGCCATTCTCGATTTGCAAGCCTCCCGCATCCGTGATGTGGCCAATGCCGGTATAGGGCGTGCAGATGTGCTGGCCTTTTGGTTCGGTGAGAGTGATGAGGTCAGCCCGGACTTTATTCGGCAAGCGGCTATTGACTCTTTGCAGCAAGGTGAAACTTTTTATGCCCACAACCTAGGATTGCCCGAGTTACGCCAAGCAATTTCAACGCAGATGCAGCAGCGTCATGGGGCGGAAATAGGTGCGAATCGAGTCGCTGTGACTTCCGGTGGCGTCAATGCGCTGATGTTGGCTATGCAAGCCATTGTCGACCCTGGCGATCAAGTGGTTGTGATCACTCCAGTATGGCCCAACCTGACATCGCAACCTCTGATTTTGGGCGCACAACTGCGTACGCTGTGTTTGCAGCCGCAGCAAGGTCGGTGGAATTTGCCCATGCAGGAATTGCTTGAGGCTGTCACATCCCAAACAAAGTTATTGGTGATCAATTCGCCTAACAACCCGACTGGCTGGACCCTTAGCCGCGCAGAACAGCAAACCATCCTCGCACATTGCCGTCGAACTGGCACGTGGATTCTGGCGGATGAAGTGTATGAAAACTTGTATTACCTGCCGTCTGACAACCACTGCGCCCCCAGTTTTTTGGATATAGCTTCACCTGAAGACCGCTTAGTGGTGGCGCACAGCTTTTCCAAAAGTTTTTTGATGACAGGTTGGCGTTTAGGGTGGTTGGTCATGCCTGTTCAAATGACCGAACACATGGGCAAATTGATCGAATTCAACACCTCATGTGCCAGCGTCTTTGTGCAACGTGCTGGCGTGACGGCAATGTTACGCGCTGGCGAAATTGTGCCCTCTGTGGTGACGCAAATGTTGGCGTGTCGAAACCGATTGTTTGCCGAATTGAGCGATATCCCTGGCTTGGAGTTGGCAATACCTGATGGCGGTATGTACGCTTTTTTCAGTATCCCAGGCCTCATTGACGATGTGCAGACCGCCAAGCAACTGGTTGCCCAAGCCGGGCTGGGATTGGCGCCGGGCAGCGCGTTTGCTCCCGAGGCGCAAGGTTGGCTGCGCTGGTGTTTTGCGTCAAAAGATCAGGACAGGCTGGGTGAAGGTGCAGAACGCATGAGACGATGGTTGGGCAAGCTATAATTGACAGGCTTGGCCATTTTGGTTTCAAGTTCACGCCATCTGGCATTTCCGGCTGTTGGCGCATGTCAAATTTTTTGGAAAAACACCATGACAACATTAAACAAAGCCGAGGTCGTCAAGGCCAACGCACGTTCAGCCAACGACACTGGCAGTCCCGAAGTGCAAGTCGCGATTTTGACTGCACGCATTAACGAACTGACCCCCCATTTCAAAACACACGCCAAGGATCACCATGGCCGCCGTGGTTTGTTGCGTATGGTCAGTCGTCGACGCAAATTGCTCGACTACCTCAAATCCAAAGATGCAGATCGCTACACAGCGCTGATCGCCAAATTGGGTTTGCGCAAGTAACACCCTTTCTCATGCAACGCCTGAGCCTTCACTCAGGCGTTGGTTCATGGGGCAGGGCGCAGGCAAAGCAACTGATTCAGAGCGAAGCTGTGTCATTCCAAAAAAAGCAATGCATTTTTTTGGAATGGCATCGTGTTCTGACAGAGACTTTGGGCTTTTATGAAGTGGCCTTCACTTCTTCTATTCTGTTCAGGAATTCAACATGTCTTTATTCAACAAAGTAACCAAGACTTTCCAGTGGGGCCAACACACGGTCACCATGGAAACCGGCGAAATTGCACGCCAGTCCGGCGGCGCAGTGCTGGTCAATATCGACGACACCGTGGTGTTAGCCACTGTTGTGGGCTCTAAAAACTCCAAACCCGGGCAAGACTTTTTTCCATTGACTGTCGACTACATTGAGAAGACCTATGCCGCAGGCAAAATTCCCGGCAGCTTTTTCAAACGTGAAGCTAAACCCAGCGAGCACGAGACGCTGACCAGTCGCTTGATCGATCGTCCGATTCGTCCGCCTTTTCCCGAAGGCTTTTACAACGATGTGCATGTCGTTGTTCACACCGTATCTCTCAACCCTGAAGTGGATGCCGATATCGCAGCCATGATCGGTGTATCTGCGGCTTTATGTATTTCCGGTATCCCCTTCAACGGCCCCATAGGTGCCGCACGCGTCGGTTACATCAACGGCGAGTACGTGCTCAACCCAGGTCAAACACAGCGCAAAGACAGCGTGTTGGAGTTGGTGGTTGCTGGTACTGAGGCCGCAGTGCTGATGGTCGAGTCCGAAGCATTGCAAATGTCTGAAGAAGTCATGCTCGGTGCTGTTGTGTTCGGTCACGAACAAAGCCGCATCGCCATCAACGCCATCCACGAACTGGTGCGCGACGCGGGCAAGCCTGTGTGGGACTGGCAGCCGCCTGCCAAGGACGAGCCTTTGATCGCCAAGGTCGCGGCATTGGCTGATGACAAGCTGTCAGCCGCCTACCAAATCCGCAATAAACAAAGCAGAACCCAAGCCTGCCGCGAAGCTTATGCAGCAGTCATGGAAGGTCTCAAAGCCGATGGTGTGGAGTTCGATAGCGTCAAGGTCGAGAGCATGTTGTTCGATATCGAAGCGCGAATCGTTCGCAGCCAAATTTTGGCTGGCGAACCGCGTATTGACGGCCGCGACACACGCACCGTGCGTCCTATCGAAATCCGCAACAGTGTGCTGCCACGCACCCACGGTTCGGCTTTGTTCACGCGCGGTGAAACCCAGGCACTGGTGATCACCACGCTGGGTACCGAACGCGATGCCCAGCGCATTGATGCGCTTGCTGGTGAGTTCGAAGACCGCTTCATGTTTCACTACAACATGCCCCCGTTCGCCACTGGCGAAGTCGGCCGTATGGGTAGCACCAAGCGTCGTGAAATCGGTCACGGCCGCTTGGCCAAACGTGCGCTTGCCGCTTGTTTGCCCACCAAAGAAGAGTTCCCCTACACCATGCGTGTGGTGTCTGAAATCACCGAGTCCAACGGTTCGTCCTCCATGGCTTCGGTTTGCGGCGGATGTTTGTCTTTGATGGACGCCGGTGTGCCGATGAAAGCTCACGTGGCTGGAATTGCCATGGGTTTGATCAAAGACGGTAACCGCTTTGCGGTGTTGACCGACATTTTGGGTGATGAAGATCACCTCGGCGACATGGACTTCAAAGTGGCCGGTACCACCAACGGTATCACGGCCTTACAAATGGACATCAAAATCCAGGGCATCACACAGGAAATCATGCAAGTCGCTTTGGCACAAGCCAAAGAAGCGCGTATGCACATTTTGGGCAAGATGCAAGACGCTATGGGTGAAGCCAAGACCGAGGTCAGCAACTTTGCGCCTAAGCTTTACACGATGAAGATCAACCCCGAAAAAATCAGGGACGTGATCGGCAAAGGCGGCGCAGTTATCCGTGCGCTGACTGAAGAAACAGGCTGCCAAATCAATATTGAGGAAGACGGCACCATCACCATTGCCGCCACTGATGGGGCCAAGGCCGACGAAGCCAAACGTCGCATTCAGGAAATCACTGCTGAAGTGGAAATTGGCAAAGTCTATGAAGGTCCGATCACCAAGATTCTTGACTTCGGTGCACTGGTGAATTTGTTGCCTGGTAAAGATGGTTTATTACACATCAGTCAGATCAGCCACGAGCGCATTGCCAAGGTGACAGATGTACTCGCTGAAGGCCAAATCGTTCGTGTCAAAGTGCTGGAGACCGATGAAAAAGGACGCATTAAGTTGTCAATGAAGGCTTTGCTCGACCGTCCTGAAGCGCCTGCTCACCACGAAGAGCAACCTCATCAGGAGTGATCCAGCGTGAGCAGCAAACTGATCGTAGGTAACTGGAAAATGAATGGCAGCCTGGCTGCCAATCAGGATCTTGTGCGTGCGGTGATGGCCGGTTTGTCTGCATCGTCTTGCAATGTCGCTGTGTGCGCGCCTTCGGTGTATTTGTCTCAATTGCAGCAACTCGCAACTGGATCAGCCTTGCTATGGGGTGCGCAAGATGTGTCAGCCTTCGAGCAAGGCGCCTACACAGGCGAGTTGTCAGCCGCGATGTTGCACGAGTTCGGTGTGCGGTACGCCATCGTGGGTCACTCCGAACGTCGCCAATACCATGGCGAGACTGACGCGGTCGTAGCGACCAAAGCACAACGCGCCTTGGCTGCAGGTATCACTCCGATTGTGTGTGTGGGTGAAACTTTGGCCGAGCGCGAAGCCGGCCACACGGAAGATGTCGTGAAACGCCAACTGGCCGCAGTGATTCATACCAACGTTCATTTCATCAGTGAAATTGTGGTGGCGTATGAGCCCGTTTGGGCCATAGGCACTGGGAAGACCGCCAGTCCTGAGCAAGCGCAACAGGTTCATGCTTTGTTGCGCGGCCAGTTGAATGCGGCGAGCGCCCATCCAGAGCGCATCGCTTTGTTATACGGGGGCAGCATGAACGCTGCCAACGCGGCCAGTTTACTGGCGCAAAAAGATATTGATGGAGGGCTCATTGGTGGCGCCTCCCTCAAGCCAGTCGATTTTTTATCCATTGTTGCTGCGGCTTCGCACTGACACTCACGGAGTATTCATGAGTACGCTTCTTAATTTACTGCTGTTGGTTCAAATTTTGTCCGCTCTGGGCATGATCGGTTTGATTCTTGTTCAACACGGCAAAGGCGCCGACATGGGCGCAGCTTTCGGCAGTGGTAACTCTGGCAGTTTGTTCGGCGCATCCGGTGGCGCGAACTTCTTGTCACGCACAACTTCTGTATTGGCTGCTGTTTTCTTTGTCTGCACCTTATTTCTGGCTTATTTTGGAAATTTGCGACCCACGGGCAACGACAGCGTACTTGAGCGAACTGCATTACCGGTCACGGTTCCTGCGACTGCAGGGGATCAAATTCCTGGGTCAACACCAGCGCCCGCGACAGCCAACCAGGCAGAACAAACACCTGCACCTGTTGCACCCGTGACCCCGCCAGCATCACAAATTCCAGCGAAATAACCAGGCCGTCAAATTTCAATCTACGCCTAGAGGTTGACGTTTTTTAAGGTTAAGATCACATGGATTACTGAGTGGTAATGCTTGGTAAAAAAGTAAACATTGCCGTCGTGGTGAAATTGGTAGACACGCTATCTTGAGGGGGTAGTGGCGAAAGCTGTGCGAGTTCGAGTCTCGCCGACGGCACCATCAGATTCCGCTGTCATCGTATTGTCAGCACAATGTATGAAGCTGTTTAGATAATGACCTGCACACAGAGTATCCAATGAGCCTAGAGCAGTATCTTCCTGTTTTTTTATTCATTATGGTCGGTTTACTTGTTGGCGTTGCGCCTCAGTTGATCGGTGCAATTCTTGGCCCTCACAAACCTGACGCGGCTAAAAATTCCCCTTACGAATGTGGTTTTGAGGCATTTGACGATGCGCGTATGAAGTTCGATGTCCGCTATTACCTGGTCGCCATTCTTTTTATATTGTTTGATTTGGAAATTGCTTTTTTATTTCCTTGGGCGGTGTCTCTCAAAGAAATCGGTTTGACAGGCTTTGTGGCCATGATGATTTTTCTTGCCATTTTGGTGGTCGGTTTTGTCTACGAGTGGAAAAAGGGAGCCCTTGACTGGGAATGACACATGTCACTTGAAGGTGTTTTCAAAGAAGGCTTTATCACTACGTCTTATGACTCGGTGGTGAACTGGGCCAAAACAGGGTCACTTTGGCCTATGACTTTCGGTTTGGCCTGCTGCGCCGTCGAAATGATGCACGCTGGTGCGGCACGTTATGACATTGATCGCTTTGGCATGTTGTTCCGTCCAAGTCCACGTCAATCTGATTTGATGATTGTGGCTGGCACTTTATGCAACAAGATGGCGCCCGCTTTGCGCAAGGTATACGACCAGATGTCTGAACCGCGCTGGGTTTTATCCATGGGGTCTTGTGCCAATGGTGGCGGCTATTACCACTACAGTTACTCGGTGGTGCGCGGTTGTGACCGGATCGTGCCTGTCGATGTGTATGTACCAGGTTGCCCGCCCACTGCCGAGGCTTTGCTCTACGGCATATTGCAATTGCAAACCAAGATTCGTCGTGAAAACACAATTGCACGTTGAATGTCACTATTTATGAGCATCACAGTTTCCATTGATACCTTGCAGTCTGCTCTCAAGCATGTACTGGGTGAGCGAATTCAAAAAATCGAGTTGGCTCTGGGCGAGTTGACGTTGACGGTGAAGGATGCTGACTATGCATCTGTGGCCTTGCAGTTGCGCGATCACCCTGAACTTGCCTTCGAACAATTGCTTGATTTGTGTGGCATGGATTACTCTGCCTATAAGGACGGCGCGCACTCTGTGTTCACAGATGCACCGCGTTATGCTGTGGTTTGTCACCTGCTGTCATTGACGCACAACTGGCGCTTGCGCTTGCGCGTTCATGCTACCGACGAGGAGATGCCACAGGTAGATTCGATCAATGGCATTTGGAGTTCAGCCAATTGGTTCGAGCGGGAAGCCTTTGACCTGTTTGGTATTTTGTTCAGAGACCATGAAGATCTTCGCCGCCTGCTGACTGACTACGGATTCATCGGCCATCCATTTCGCAAAGATTTCCCCACGTCAGGGCATGTGGAAATGCGTTACGACGCAGAGCAAAAACGCGTTATTTACCAACCTGTCACCATTGAGCCCCGCGAGATCACGCCGCGCATCATCCGTGAAGACAACTACGGCGGATTGCACTAGCCATGGCTGATATTAAAAATTACACATTGAATTTAGGGCCGCAACATCCTGCAGCGCACGGGGTGTTGAGACTGGTGCTGGAACTTGATGGCGAAGTGGTTCAGCGTGCAGATCCGCATATAGGCTTGTTACACCGTGCCACTGAAAAGTTGGCAGAGAGTAAAACCTATATCCAATCGCTGCCTTACATGGATCGACTGGATTACGTGTCCATGATGTGCAACGAACACGCTTATTGCCTTGCAATAGAAAAGCTCATGGGTCTTGATGTTCCTCTGCGTGCGCAATACATACGTGTCATGTTCGCTGAGATCACCCGCATGCTCAACCATTTGTTGTGGTTAGGTGCGCACGGCTTTGACTGTGGCGCGATGAATATTTTGATTTATTGTTTCCGCGAACGTGAAGATTTGTACGATATGTACGAAGCAGTTTCCGGCGCACGTATGCATGCAGCGTATTTTCGACCCGGCGGCGTTTACCGCGATTTGCCTGACAAAATGCCGCAATACCAGGTTAGCAAAATCAAAAATGCGCGCGCGATTTCCCGCTTGAATGAAAACCGGCAAGGCTCGCTGCTCGACTTTATCGATGATTTCACCCAGCGTTTTCCTAAATACGTTGACGAGTATGAAACCTTACTGACGGACAACCGTATCTGGAAACAGCGCACCGTCGGCATAGGCGTTGTCACACCCGAGCGTGCCAAAAATCTAGGGTTCACCGGACCTATGTTGCGCGGGTCTGGCATCGCTTGGGATTTGCGTAAGCAACAACCTTATGACGTTTACGATCACATGGATTTTGATGTGCCTGTGGGCTTGACCGGAGACTGTTACGACCGCTATCTGGTCCGCGTTGCAGAGCTTCGCCAGTCCAATCGCATCATCAGTCAATGTGTCAAGTGGTTGCGCAACAACCCAGGCCCTGTGATCACCGATAACCACAAAGTAGCACCGCCTAGCCGTGAGTCAATGAAGACCAGCATGGAAGAACTGATTCACCATTTCAAATTGTTCACCGAAGGTTTTCATGTGCCTGAGGGCGAGGCTTATGCTGCGGTAGAGCATCCCAAAGGCGAATTCGGCATTTACTTGGTCAGCGACGGCGCCAACAAACCCTACCGTTTGAAAATTCGTCCTCCTGGTTTTGCACATCTGGCGGCCATGGACGAGATGACACGCGGCCATATGATTTCAGACACGGTTGCCATCATCGGCACCATGGATATTGTGTTCGGGGAAATTGACCGATGAATCCAATCGCTTCCCATTTTTCGCCACAGACCATGCAGCGTTTTCAACACGAGTTGAACAAATACCCGACAGACCAAAAACAGTCTGCTGTGATTGCCTGTCTGGCCATACTTCAAGATGAAAATGGCTTCGTCACTGCTGAGCAAGAAAAAGCCTTGGCCGCAGTGCTGGAGATGCCATACATGGCAGTCCACGAAGTTTTTACTTTCTACAACATGTTCAACCAAAAGCCGGTCGGGCAGTTCAAAATCAATGTGTGTACCAATTTACCTTGCCAGCTTCGTGGCGGTCAACAGGCCTTAGAGCATTTATGCCATCAATTGGATATCGAAGTGGGCGAAACCACTGCCGACGGTAAATTCACACTTCAACCAGGTGAATGCATGGGTGCTTGTGCGGACGCACCGGTTTTATTGGTCAACGACCGCAGCATGTGCAGTTTCATGAGCCATGACAAACTCGATCAACTGATTGACGGCCTGTCACAGGCGGAGGCAAAGCCATGAATGTTCAGCAACTGTTGTCGCAATTTCAGGCCAAAGGTCTGGAAAGTTGTTTCCACGGACGGCATATCAATCCGCAAATTTATGACGGCTTGAATGGCCGAAACTGGTCATTGAATGACTATATTTCGCGAGGTGGGTACCAAGCTTTGCGAACCATTCTCGGCTTGGATGGTCAAGCAGCATGGACGCAAGATCAGGTGATTGCTTGCTTGAAAGAGTCTGGCCTGCGTGGTCGCGGTGGCGCCGGATTCCCCACTGGCTTGAAGTGGAGCTTCATGCCACGTTTATTCAATGGTCAAAAATACCTGGTGTGCAATTCGGACGAAGGCGAACCAGGTACATGCAAAGACCGCGATATTTTGGAATTCAACCCGCATATCGTCATTGAAGGCATGGCGATTGCTGCCTACGCCATGGGCATCACTGTTGGCTACAACTACATACACGGCGAAATATTTCAAACCTACGAACGCTTTGAAGTTGCATTGGTCGAAGCGCGTAATGCTGGTTTCTTGGGAGACGGCATACAAGGCAGCGACTTCAGTTTTCAATTGTATGCAGCGCATGGTTTCGGTGCCTATATTTGCGGCGAAGAAACTGCCTTGCTTGAATCATTAGAAGGTAAAAAAGGCCAACCACGTTTCAAGCCGCCGTTTCCCGCCAGCTTTGGTGTGTATGGCAAACCGACCACCATCAACAACACCGAAACCTTTGCTGCAGTGCCGTGGATCATCAGAAACGGCGGCGCTGCTTACTTGGCTTGCGGTAAACCGAACAACGGCGGCACCAAGATTTTTTCTGTGAGTGGTGATGTGGCCTTGCCAGGTAATTACGAAGTCCCTATGGGTACCCCTTTCTCGAAATTACTCGAACTCGCTGGTGGCGTGCAAGGTGGTGCGTTGAAAGCGGTGATTCCAGGCGGTTCCTCCGCGCCGGTATTACCTGCTTCGGTCATGATGGACATCACCATGGATTACGACGCCATTGCCAAGGCAGGTTCTATGCTCGGTTCCGGCGCTGTCATTGTCATGAATGACACCCGTTGCATGGTGAAAAGCCTACAGCGTTTGTCTGCGTTTTATATGCATGAATCTTGTGGTCAATGCACGCCCTGCCGTGAAGGTACGGGCTGGTTGTCTCGCATGGTCGACCGCATTGAAACTGGATACGGTAAACCCTCAGACATGGATTTGTTGGACAGCGTGGCAGAAAACATCATGGGTCGCACCATTTGCGCATTGGGGGACGCTGCAGCTATGCCTGTGCGCGGCATGCTCAAGCACTTCCGCGCCGAATTTGAACACCACATCACGCACAAGACCTGTATGGTCTCGTCGCATGCACCTGCAGGTCAGCACCATGATTGAAATACAGATTGACGGCAAGTCCGTGCAAGTGGCTGAAGGCAGCGTGGTCATACAAGCGGCAGAGCAGGCAGGCACGTTTATTCCGCATTTTTGTTACCACCGCAAACTCAGCATCGCCGCTAATTGCCGCATGTGCTTGGTTGATATCGAAAAAGCACCCAAGCCCATGCCGGCATGTGCCACGCCAGTCACCCAAGGCATGGTGGTGCACACCAAATCAGAGCGTGCCATCAAAGCGCAAAAATCGGTGATGGAATTTCTGTTGATCAATCATCCGCTCGATTGCCCCATTTGCGATCAAGGCGGTGAATGCCAGTTACAGGATTTAGCCGTTGGCTATGGCGGCAGTGCTTCTCGTTACGAAGAAGAAAAGCGTGTGGTGTTTCACAAAGATGTGGGGCCGCTCATCAGCATGGAAGAAATGAGCCGTTGCATCCATTGCACGCGTTGCGTGCGTTTTGGTCAAGAGATTGCGGGCAACATGGAACTGGGAATGTCGCACCGAGGTGAACATTCTGAAATTGAGGCTTTTGTTGGCGAAACTGTCGACTCTGAACTGTCGGGCAACATGATCGATATTTGCCCGGTGGGCGCGCTCACAAGCAAGCCTTTTCGCTACCAGGCGCGCACCTGGGAACTCAGTCGTCGCAAATCGATCAGTCCCCATGACGCTACGGGAGCCAATCTGATACTGCAGGTGAAAAACAACCGCGTAATGCGCGTGGTACCGCTTGAAAATGAAGAAGTCAATGAATGCTGGATCGCCGACCGCGACCGCTTCAGTTACGAAGCCTTAAACAGCGACGATCGATTGACGCAACCTATGTTGAAACAGAATGGTCAATGGGTCACGGTAGATTGGTCTACCGCGCTTGAATACATTGCCAACGGCATTCAACATATCAAGACTGACCATGGTGCGTCCGCGTTGGCTTGCTTAGCCAGTCCCCACAGTACCCTTGAAGAGTTGTACTTGGCAACGCAATTCATGCGTGCACTGGGCAGCGACAACATAGACAGTCGATTGCGTGCAGCCGATTTTCAACATGATGGCAAGGTGCGTTGGTTGGGTACTTCTGTGGCATCACTGTCTACGCTCAACCGAGCATTGATCATCGGATCCAATATTCGCAAGGATCACCCCTTGCTGGCGCAACGTATTCGTCAGGCTGTGCGCCGTGGCGCCAAAGTGCATGCATTGAATGCACGTCATGAAGACTGGGCCATGCCTTTGGCTGAAGTCTTGGTGTCAGACAGTGGCGTCTGGGTTCAAGCCTTGGCCGATATCGCTGCAGCAGTTGCACAACAAAAGAATGTGCAAGCGCCAGTATCTGCTAACGCTTCAAATGAAGTGGCACAAGCTATTGCCGTTTCTTTGTTGTCTGGCGAACGCAAGGCAGTGTTGCTTGGCAACGCGGCGGCGCATCACCCCAAAGCGTCGAGTTTGCTGGCGCTGGCCAATTTCATAGCCGAACATACCGGGGCCAGTGTGGGTTATCTGGGTGAAGCGGCAAATACGGTGGGTGCTCAGCTGGTGTCTGCGCGTCCTTTGCAAGGCGGCTTGAATGCATCACAAATGCTGCAAGCTTCAACATTGAAAGCCATGTTGTTGTTGAACACCGAGCCTTCTGATGATTGCGCTGTCACTTCACATAACTTAGCCAATGTAGACATGGTTGTGACCCTGTCACCGTTCAAAACCAATCTAGACATCAGTGATGTCTTATTGCCGATATCACCCTTCACAGAAACCGCAGGTACGTTTGTCAATACCGAAGGGCGTGCGCAAAGTTTCCACGGTGTCGTCAAGCCATTGGGTGAAACACGACCTGCCTGGAAAGTATTGCGCGTATTGGGCAGCATGATGAAGTTACCTGGTTTCACCATGGAAACCATTGAAGAAGTTCGCGCTTTAGCCTTACCCCCCAACTTGACGTCGCATTTATCTAACGCAACGCATGCCACGATAGATCTGACACCTGCATCACAGGCGCCAGTGACGGCTGCTATTTACCAACTCGACGGTCTGGTGCGCCGATCGCATGCGCTACAGCAAACGGCAGATGCTAACGATGGCCGCATCCATGGTTGATACCTTGTTTCATCTGGGCGCAAACCTGATCGCTGATGCATGGTGGGTCAATCTTGCTTGGCCGGTGATTTGGATATTGATGAAAATTGTGGCGGTTGTATTGCCTTTATTGGGTTGCGTGGCGTATTTGACTTTGTGGGAACGCAAGGCTATTGGATTCACACAAATTCGTCTGGGACCCAACCGAACAGGGCCCGCTGGTTTACTGCAACCTATTGCAGACGCATTAAAAATTTTGACCAAGGAAATTATTCTTCCGACCAAGGCCAGTTCTGGTCTTTTCTTTCTCGGGCCTGTGATGACCATCATGCCGGTCATGGCTGCTTGGGCGGTGATACCTTTCGGACCAGAAGTTGTATTGGCCGATGTCAATGCTGGATTACTGTTTCTCATGGCCATCACATCGCTAGAGGTCTACGGCATCATCATCGCGGGATGGTCATCCAATTCCAAATACGCATTTCTAGGCGCTTTGCGTGCATCTTCGCAAATGGTCAGTTATGAAATCGCCATGGGGTTTTGTTTGGTGGTGGTTCTGATGGTGTCAGGCAGTTTGAATATGACTGACATAGTGATGGGGCAGGGTAAGGGCATGTTTGCCAGCCAAGGTCTGGGCTTTTTGTCTTGGAACTGGTTGCCCTTGTTGCCCATATTTGTCGTTTACTTCATTGCCAGTCTGGCCGAAACCAATCGCCATCCTTTCGATGTGGTTGAAGGTGAATCCGAAATTGTCGCTGGCCACATGATTGAATATTCGGGTATGTCGTTTGCCTTGTTCTTTCTCGGCGAATACGCCAATATGATTTTGGTGTCCACCATAGCCGTACTGATGTTTCTAGGCGGTTGGTTGCCGCCTGTTGATTCGGTCTTTCTTGCTTGGGTACCGGGTTGGATTTGGTTGGCTGTCAAAATATTCGTCGTAGTCACCATGTTTCTGTGGGTGCGTGCCACCTTCCCACGCTTTCGTTACGATCAAATCATGCGTCTGGGTTGGAAAATATTTATACCAGTGACACTGGTCTGGTTGGTGATCATTGGCGCTTGGATGCAAACTCCTTGGAACATCTGGACTTGATGCAAATACAACTATGAGAACGTATGCTTCCACCACCACCCCAGCACCATTTTCTTGGGCAGACTTTTTCTCTAGCTTTTTGTTGCTTGAGTTCTTCAAAGGTTTTGCCATCACCGGTAAATATATGTTTGCCCGCAAGATCACGGTGCAATTTCCGGAAGAAAAAACACCTCTAAGTCCCCGTTTTCGCGGCCTGCACGCGCTCAGGCGTTATGACAATGGTGAAGAGCGTTGCATCGCCTGCAAACTGTGCGAGGCGGTGTGTCCTGCCATGGCTATCACCATTGAATCCGATGTTCGTGAGGATGGATCACGCCGCACCACGCGTTATGACATTGATTTGACCAAATGTATTTTTTGCGGCTTTTGCGAAGAAAGCTGTCCAGTGGACTCGATTGTGGAAACACATATTTTTGAGTACCACGGCGAAAAACGCGGCGATTTGTATTTCACCAAAGAAATGCTGTTGGCTGTAGGTGACAAATACGAACCGCAGATTGCGGCGCATAAGGCAGCCGATGCCAAATACCGCTAACCACAGGGACTGATAAGCACATGGAAGTCAAGTCAGCGCTTTTCTATCTTTTCTCGGCAGTGATGTTGTTTGCCGCGCTTCGGGTCATCACCGCACGCAACCCTGTGCACGCCGCTTTGTATTTGGTGCTGGCATTCTTCCAAGCCTCAGGTATTTGGATGCTGCTCAAGGCAGAGTTTTTATCTATCACCTTGGTGCTGGTGTACGTCGGTGCGGTGATGGTGTTGTTCCTCTTCGTGGTGATGATGATAGATATCAACATGGACGAACTCAAGCGGGGTTTTTGGAACCACTTTCCACTGGCTGCTTCTATTGGTACCGTGTTGGCGTTGGAGTTGGCTTCTGTATTACTTGGCGGTTTCCGAAGTGTTCCTGCTGTGACAGAAAATCCATTGACTGGAGCTACGCCATTTTCTAACACCAAAGAATTGGGACAAGTTTTATATACCCATTTTTTATATCCACTAGAAATTGCGGCAGTGATCTTGCTGGTAGCGATAGTCGCTGCGATTGCATTGACCATGCGTGAGCGCAAGGACAGCAAAGCACAAAACCCTGGCGATCAAGTCCGAGTCAAAGCATCTGATCGGCTTCGCATGGTCAAAATGGATCCGGTGCACCAAACCCTTGTTGCTCCGCAAGCGGAGGAACCAAAACCATGAATATCACTCTGGGTCATTACCTCACGCTGGGTGCTGTGCTGTTTGCGCTGTCAGTGATAGGGATTTTCTTGAATCGTAAAAATTTGATTGTGTTGCTGATGGCGATTGAATTGATGCTGCTGGCAGTCAATACCAACTTTGTGGCTTTCTCGCATTACCTGGGCGATATGCAAGGCCAGATTTTTGTTTTCTTCATTCTGACTGTGGCTGCAGCTGAATCGGCCATTGGTTTGGCCATACTTGTGCTGTTGTTTCGCAATCGATCAAGCGTCAATGTCGACGAGCTCAATAGCCTCAAAGGTTGACCCTGTTACATACCATGAGCCAATCTATACAAACCTCGACACTGATTACTGTTGCTTTGGCCCCTTTGGCGGGCTCACTGTTAGCGGGTATTTGGGGCACTCAACTTGGTGGCGCAGGGCTGGGTCGTCGCTGGTCACATAGCTTGACTATTTTGGGTGTTTTCATTTCTTTTGTGTTGTCAGTGCTGACATTGCAAGACGTGGTGGTTGACGGTGCTCGCTTCAATCAAACGCTGTACACCTGGATGGAGGTCGGCGGACTGAAGATGGAGATCGGTTTCATGGTCGATGGCCTGACCGCCATGATGATGTGCGTCGTCAGTTTCGTGTCGCTGATGGTGCACATCTACACCATCGGATACATGGAAGAGGACGAGGGCTACAACCGTTTCTTTGCCTATATTTCTTTGTTTACTTTCGCCATGTTGATGTTGGTGATGAGCAACAACATGCTGCAACTGTTCTTCGGTTGGGAAGCGGTCGGACTGGTGTCTTACCTGTTGATCGGTTTCTGGTTCAACAAGCCCAGTGCAGTGTTTGCCAATATGAAAGCCTTTCTCGTTAACCGCGTGGGGGACTTTGGTTTTATTCTTGGTATCGGGTTGATTGCTGCTTATGCTGGCACATTAAATTACACAGAGGTGTTTGCTAAGACATCCGAGTTGGCTGTGTTGTCCCTGCCCGGCACAGATTGGATGCTGGTCACCGTCATCTGTATTTGTTTGTTCGTTGGAGCGATGGGCAAATCGGCGCAATTTCCTTTGCATGTCTGGTTACCCGATTCCATGGAAGGCCCAACGCCTATTTCTGCGCTAATTCATGCAGCCACCATGGTCACGGCCGGTATCTTTATGGTCGCGCGCATGTCGCCCTTGTTCGAGTTGTCTGATACAGCATTGAATTTGGTGCTCATCGTGGGTTCCATCACCGCTTTGTTCATGGGCTTTTTGGGAATCGTGCAAAACGACATCAAACGAGTGGTTGCTTATTCCACCTTGTCCCAATTGGGGTACATGACTGTTGCACTTGGCGCATCCGCATACTCAGTGGCTGTGTTTCATTTGATGACGCATGCATTTTTCAAAGCCTTGCTGTTCCTCGCAGCCGGCTCAGTCATCATGGGTGTACACCATAACCAGGACATTCGCTACATGGGTGGATTGCGCAAATACATGCCCATCACCTGGCTGACCTCTTTATTAGGTTCATTGGCTCTCATTGGCACACCGCTTTTTTCAGGTTTTTATTCCAAAGACAGCATCATTGAGGCTGTGGCTGCCAGCCATTTACCCGCTGCGCAATGGGCACATTTTGCGGTGCTGGCTGGTGTGTTTGTCACTGCGTTTTACTCGTTTCGCATGTACTTTCTGGTGTTCCATGGTAAAGAGCGTTTTGATCAAGATCCTCATGCCCACCACGATAGCCACGGGCATTCACACACACCGCATGAATCGCCTTGGGTGGTGACCTTGCCACTGGTTTTATTGGCCATTCCTTCGGTCGGGATCGGCTATCTCACTATGGATGACATGTTGTTTGGTGATTTCTTCAGCGATGCCATTCGTGTGAATGCTGTAGCTCATCCAGCCATGACTGAATTGCGTGAAGCATTCCATAGCCCATGGGCAATGGCGGAACATGCACTCACGTCTGTTCCTTTTGGTTTGGCAATGGCTGGGGTATTGACTGCTTTTTATATGTACATGGTTCATCCTGCAGTTCCCGCTTTCATTCAACGTCGTTTGTCACCCCTGCATTCGTTATTGATGAATAAATATTTCCTGGATGATTTCAATGAAAAGATTCTTGCGCGTGGAACGCGTTGGCTGGCGACTGGATTGTGGAAGGGCGGGGACCAAGGTGTGATTGATGGTTGGATTGTCAACGGTTCTTGGCATGTGATTGCCAAATGTGCCTCTATGGCTCGCCGTTTGCAAACTGGTTTTCTCTACCACTACGCTTTGATGATGATCTTGGGTATGTTTGGTCTTGTGACCTGGTTTGTATGGATTCACCATTGAATTTTGATATGTCATCACTTACACATTCACTCAGAGAGATGCCATGGAAATGCTGAGCCTGGCTATTTGGACACCGATAGTCTTCGGCTTACTGCTGCTGACCTTGGGGCGTGATGAGCATGCCAATGCAGTCCGCTGGTTTGCACTGACGGGTGCCATCGTCAGTTTTTTAATGACCCTGCCTTTGTACGCGCAGTTTGATATATCTACATCGGCTATGCAGTTTGTAGAAAACCTGTCTTGGATAGATCGCTTCAATGTGAAATACCATCTTGGAATTGACGGCATATCTTTGTGGTTTGTATTGCTGACATCCTTCATCACTGTGGTCGTCATCATCGCTGGATGGGAAGTGATAACCGAGCGAGTGAACCAATACATGGGTGCTTTTCTGGTGCTCAGTGGTCTGATGATCGGTGTTTTTTGTGCGCTTGACGGCATGCTTTTTTATGTGTTTTTTGAAGCCACACTGATCCCCATGTATTTAATCATTGGTATTTGGGGCGGACCGAACAAAATATACGCAGCATTTAAATTCTTTTTGTACACCTTGCTTGGCTCGCTACTGATGTTGGTGGCCCTGATTTATTTGTACATAGCGTCCGAAGGAAGCTTTGATTTGGCCACTTGGCAGCAATTACCGTTGGCTGCCACGCCGCAGACTTTGTTGTTCTTTGCATTCTTTGCTGCTTTCGCTGTCAAGGTGCCCATGTGGCCAGTCCATACCTGGTTGCCGGATGTGCACGTTGAAGCTCCCACAGGTGGTTCTGCGGTGCTCGCTGCCATCATGCTGAAACTGGGCGCCTATGGTTTTCTCAGATTTTCATTACCGATTGCGCCAGATGCAGCGCATGAATGGGCGTGGTTGATGCTGGCCCTGTCATCGATCGCTGTGGTGTATGTCGGCTTGGTCGCTATCGTTCAACAGGACATGAAAAAGCTGGTGGCTTACTCCTCTGTCGCGCACATGGGTTTTGTCACCATTGGTTTTTTTATCTTCAGCGAACTCGGCGTCAGCGGCGGCATCATTCAAATGATTGCGCACGGATTTGTATCCGCGGCCATGTTTCTTTGCATTGGCGTACTTTATGACCGCGTGCACTCGCGTGAAATCGCCAGTTACGGCGGTGTAGTCAACACCATGCCTAAGTTTGCTGCATTTGCCTTGCTGTTTGCCATGGCCAATTGCGGCTTGCCGGGCACGGCAGGTTTTGTGGGCGAGTGGATGGTCATTCTTGCGGCTGTGAAATTCAATTTCTGGCTCGGTATGTTGTCTGCATCAGCTTTGGTTTTTGGTGCTGCCTACACCTTATGGATGGTCAAGCGTGTTTACTTAGGGCCTGTTGTGAATGACGATGTCAAAGCGCTGAAAGACATCAACGCCCGTGAATTTTTGATGTTGAGTTTGCTGGCTGCGGCGGTATTGTGGATGGGCATCTACCCCAAACCTTTCACTGATGTGATGAATGCATCGGTCACGCAGTTATTGGCACATGTTGCCATGGGTAAATTACCGCTATGAATACACAAACCACACCACCGCTGGGAAGTCGACCATGATGAATAACTTCAACTGGATGACTGCTTATCCTGAAATATTCTTGCTTGTGATGGCATGTGTCATCACACTGGTCGACTTAGGTGTCACATCTGCCCGAAGAAATTTGACCTATGTTTTAACTCTGCTGACTTTGGGCGTGGTCGCAGTGCTTCAAGCTTTTTACGCTTCTACGGGTGAGACAGTGTATGGGTTTGGCCATATGGTGGTGTCTGATGCCATGGGCAATTGGTTGAAATGCTTTGCGTGTGTGGCCATGATGATGACCTTGGTATACAGCAGACCGTACGCCGCAGACAGAAAAATGCTTGAAGGCGGAGAATTATTCATTCTGAGTTTGTTCTCGCTGTTAGGTATGTTTGTCATGATCTCAGGCAATAACTTTTTGGTCCTGTATTTGGGACTTGAGTTGTTGACCTTGTCTAGCTATGCCTTAGTTGCTTTGCGCAGAGACAATGGCAACGCCACCGAGGCCGCCATGAAATATTTTGTCTTGGGCGCACTGGCCAGCGGTTTTCTTTTGTATGGTTTATCCATGATGTACGGCGCGACCGGAACACTGGATCTCACCTCTATATTTCAGGCAACCTCCACGGGGCATATCAAACATCAAGTGCTGGTGCTTGGGGTGGTGTTTGTGGTTTGTGGGATTGCTTTCAAATTGGGCGCAGCCCCTTTTCATATGTGGGTGCCGGATGTATACCAAGGCGCACCTACTGCCGTGACCTTGATGATTGCAGGCGCGCCTAAATTGGCAGCTTTTGCCATGATGATGCGACTTTTGGTGGATGGTATGTTGCCATTGGCCATTGACTGGCAACAGATGTTGATGGTTCTGGCCGTGTTGTCTTTGTTGGTTGGAAATGTCACTGCTATTGCGCAAACCAATCTCAAACGCATGTTGGCTTTTTCAACTATTTCACAGATGGGTTTTGTTTTGATAGGCATGCTTTCAGGCGTGACCAACGGCAACACTTTGTCGGCAGCAAATGCTTACAGTTCTGCCATGTTCTACATGATCAGTTATGTATTGACAACCCTGGGCGTGTTTGGCGTCATGCTTTTACTGGCACGCGAAGGCTTTGAGAGTGAAGAAATTTCAGACTTGTCAGGCTTGAATCAGCGCAGCCCACTGTTTGCTGCAGTCATGGCCATCTGCCTTTTTTCTTTGGCAGGTGTCCCGCCATTGGTAGGTTTCTTTGCCAAGTTGTCTGTGTTGCAGGCCCTGATTGCTTCAGAGCAAATAAGTGCGCTCATGCTCGCGATATTTGCTGTCATGATGTCGTTGATCGGTGCTTTTTATTATTTGCGTGTGATCAAGGTCATGTACTTTGACCCTCCACTGACTGCGTCCACAGTGTCAGCAGAAAAGCATGTCAAAGCCGTGTTGGCCATCAACGGGGTCATGGTGTTGGTCCTGGGCTTACTTCCCGGAGGATTGATGTCCTTATGCGCTGTAGCGGTAGTCAAAGCACTAGGCACCTGATTTTCATTGCTTGGTCATAATGCGTTTATGAAAGTCCTCAACCTGCTTTGTCAGCACCAACACCCTTTTGAAGGTTGGTTTGCTTCGGAAGATGACTATCAGTCACAACGCTTGCGCGATTTGGTGGAGTGTCCTGTATGCGGAGATAACACTATCCACAAAATGCCAAGTGCACCTAGGCTCAATCTGCTTACGTCCAGAATAGAAACACCGCCCTCTGATACCAAAGGGAGCATCCCTCCTGTTGCCACAGAAACGACTGAAACTTCATTGAGTGTGCCTCCTCAAGCCCAAGTGGCTTGGCTGCAAATGGTTCAGCAAGTGATTGCAAATACCGAAGATGTGGGACAAAGTTTTGCTGAAGAAGCCCGAAAAATGCACTACGGTGAAGCCGAGGAGCGAAATATTCGCGGCCAAGTCTCTGCTGAAGAAGGACAGGCTTTATTAGAAGAGGGCATACCAGTGATGCCACTGCCCATGCCCGCCGCGCTTAAAGGATCTGTGCATTGAGCCTTAGGCTGATCTATCGCTACCAATCAATTGCCGATACGTGTGGCGTTGAAAAATCAGCCCTCTGAGAACCGCCTAGAACTGACAAGGGCTTATTTATTTTTCAACTTGCCGCGCGGCGCAACAAAAGTCACAGGAGCGCTAGGCCTGTCACCAGGCACGATC
>Ga0214919_10004347_pt1 | contig 20779 bp, 19 predicted proteins | sample LL1503_MetaG_FD_177994 | JGI IMG/M metagenome (GOLD analysis project Ga0214919, IMG submission 177994) | Freshwater microbial communities from Lake Lanier, Atlanta, Georgia, United States - LL-1503 | ecosystem: Environmental > Aquatic > Freshwater > Lake | place: USA: Georgia | collected... | reverse complement strand
GTCAAGCTTAGGTAGGAGGCTCACGCAGGAATGGGGGAATGGGGTCGGGGAATGGAGTCTGGTCTTGCAATCGAGCATCCACTCCAGCGCTGAGAGTGGTCAGGCAATGAAACCAAGACCTGACCCCAGGCTTTGGGTTTGCGAGGTTCAAGCACTTTGTCCCCTGGGCGACGGCTTGGATGCGCGGGCTCGCCATCAAGGGTTCTCACGCTGGCTGTGCTGGCGCAGGCTGGCATGATGGCGCCTGCGAATCTGCTGCTGGCTTGATTCCTTGCGTCAGCCTTTCATTCAATGCCCGGCGGGTTCAGCGCCTGGTGCAAGCGGCGCAGGTTGAAGGCCTGTGTCGTCAACCGACCGGCGGCTCCATCGCTGTTCGTTCCTGCCTTGACCTCGGTGCGCCAGCTGGCCAGCGGTCTGGCGAATGCCCGGCAAGGTGAACCCTGTGTCCATGAGTTTGAGGTCTATTCCCGATTTTCGGCGGCTGCTGTGGGTCGGCTTCGTGGCGTCGACCGTGCGCTGGCTCGAGATGTTGGCGATGGCCTTGTTCGCTTTCAAAGCCACCGACTCCGCGTTGGTGGTGGTCATGCTGAGCATGCTGCGGGTGCTGCCGATGGGCCTGTTTGGGGCCTTCCTGGGCGCTGCCGCCGACCGGTTCGAGCTGCGCAGCGCCTTGATCGTGATGGTCACGGTCTCGATGGCCTGCACGCTGACGCTCGCGCTGCTGGCCAGCCTGGGCGCGCTGGCGGTCTGGCACCTGATGGTCGCGAGCTTCGTCAGCGGCGTGTGCTGGGCTGCCGACAACCCGGTGCGACGGATGCTGATTGGCGAGGCCGTCGGCATCGACAAGATGGGGTCGGCGATCTCTGCGGACATCGGCATCAACAACGTGAGCCGCGTGCTCGGTCCGATGCTGGCAGGTCTGTTGTTCGCCCAGAACGGCATGTCGAGCGTGCTCTGGCTAGGGGTAGCGCTGTATGCGACAAGCCTGGCCGCTGCGCTGCGGATGGGCCGGCGCGGCATCCCCGCCGCGGCCCATCAGGCCTCGTTCATCACCCGCTTGCGCGAAGGCCTGGCCTGGCTCAGAGGCGATCGCCGCCTGATCGGCGTGTTCCTGGTCACGGTGATCTTCAATCTCTTCGGTTGGCCCTGCAACAGCATGATTCCGATCATCGCGACGGGCACACTGCACCTGGGGCCTCAAGACGTCGGGCTGCTCGCCAGTTGCGAAGGCGTCGGCGGCCTGATCGGCGCGCTGCTGTTCGCAAGGTTCGCGCGCCCCAACTGGTACGGGCGGATTTACCTGGGCACGGTGGTCATCTACCTCGCGACGATGATCGGGTTTGCGACGGTGGGTTTTGCACCGGCGGCGGCCGTGATCCTGCTGTTCAACGGCGCGGCCGTCGTGGGCTTCGCGGTCATGCAAGCCACCTTGGTCTACCGCGGCGCGCCGGTTGAGATGCGCGCGCGACTGCTGGGCGTGCTGTCGGCCTGCATCGGAACCGGCCCGATCGGCTTCCTGTACCTGGGTTTTCTGGCCGATGCGCTGACACCCTCGACAGCCACCGTGGCCATCGCCGTCCAGGGCTTGCTGGCGATGCTGCTGACCCGGCGCTATTGGGCCAAGGTGCTGCAACCGTAGGGGGGTCAAGATGGTGGTCAGAATGCGACCGATGAGCAGAGCCGCCTTTGGGAGCTTGTGGTTGGTGTTTGCACTGTCGGCATGCCAGTCGGCGCCGGATGCACCGGGCCTCGCGCAGCCGTCGGGTGGATTGCAGCGGCCTGGGTTGTCCGTGCTTCCCGGCGCAGCGCGGCCCAACATCATCGTCTTCGTCGCCGATGACTTGGGCTACGCAGACGTATCGACCTACCGCCCCGGCCGCATTCCGACGCCCCATATCGACCGCATCGGCCGCGAGGGGGTGGTGTTTGCGCAGGGTTACGCCACCGCGCCGATCTGCTCGCCGGCCCGCGCCGGCCTGATGACCGGACGGCATCAGCAGCGTTTCGGCTTCGAGTACAACACCGGCGCACCGGCACGCGATCTGGCCGAGCGTCGCGGCATCGACCCGCGTGAACTGACCCTGGCCGATGCGATGCGCGCGGCCGGCTATCGCACCGGGGCGCTCGGCAAGTGGCACCTCGGATCAAGCCCTGAGTTCTATCCTCTGAACCGTGGCTTCGACGAGTTCTGGGGATTTCTGGGCGGACAGACGAATTTCATCCGTCCCGACGCGCCCGAGGCGGTCAATGCCTTCCAGCCATCGGCTGCCCCGTTCTACGTCGACCTGAAGCGGCCGATGGCCTCGGTCGGCGCCGCCAATTCGGTGGTCACCGGCTCGCGTCGCGAGCGGGTCGAACTCGGCGACGGATTCCTCACCGAGCAGATCACCGAGCAGGCGCTGGCCTACATCGATCGTCACCGCGCGCAGCCGTTCTTCCTCTACGTCGCGCACCATGCACCGCACACGCCGCTGCAGGTCACGCGCAAGTATTACGACCGCTTCCCGGCCATCGCCGACCGAGCGCAGCGCGTGTACGCGGGCATGGTCAGCGCGCTCGACGATGGCGTCGGTGCGGTGCTCGATCGGCTCGACACGCTGGGCCTGGCCGAGAACACGATCGTGATCCTGGTCAGCGACAACGGCTGCGCCGCCTACCTGCCGGGCCTGTGCAGCGACCAGCCCTTGTCGGGCGGCAAGCTGAGCTACCTGGAAGGGGGGGTGCGCATTCCCTACCTGCTGCGCTGGCCTGCGCGTATCCGTTCAGGCACCCGTCATCCGGAGCCAGTCTCGACCCTGGATATCCTGCCCACGCTGGCAGCTGCTGCAGGAGTGGCCTTGCCGCGCGACCGGGCTTTTGACGGCGTCGACCTGTTGCCTCAACTCGAGCGCGTGGCCAAGCCGCGATCGCCGCTGTTCTGGCGCACGCGTCCGATGCGGGCGTTGCGCGAGGGGGACTGGAAGTACCTGAGAGACCTGGAGGGTGCCGAGTTTGTCTATCACCTCGCGGCAGACCCCAGGGAAACGCGCAATCTGGCGGCTGCAGACCCGTCCCGGCTGGCCCGCATGCGCTCGCTCTACGAAGCCTGGGAGTCCGACATGGTCGCGCCCAACTGGCCGCCGGCGCGCAGTGTGTCTTACCGGTTTGGTGACCGGGATTTCATGTTCCCCCCTTGACCCGTTCCCGCCTGGCTTGGGGCCGGCCACCTGACCTTGCCCTGGGGCATGAACCCAGGTGACAGCCATCGCCGTGCCGCCGGCCTTAGGCTAGGTTGCATGACATCTCTCTTCGACCCCACCCGCTTCGGCGACATCGCGCTGGCCAACCGCATCGTGATGGCGCCACTGACGCGCAACCGCGCGCCGGGCCAACTGCCCAATGACTTGATGCGTGAGTACTACACCCAGCGCGCCAGCGCCGGGCTGATCGTCACCGAGGCGACCCAGGTCTGCGCCCAGGGCCAGGGCTATCTCGACACCCCGGGCTTGTACACGCCTGCGCAGGTCGCTGGCTGGCGCATGATCACCGATGCGGTGCATGCCGCAGGCGGGCGGATCGTGGTGCAGCTCTGGCATGTGGGCCGGATCTCGCATGTCAGCTTGCAAGCGGGCGGCGCGGCGCCGGTCTCGAGCACCGCGCGGCCGGCCAAGGGCAAGACCTTCACGACCGATGGCTTTGTCGATTGCTCGACCCCGCGCGCACTGCGCACCGACGAGATACCCGGCGTGATCGAAGCCTACCGCCACGCCACGCGCTGCGCGGTCGACGCCGGTTTTGACGGGGTCGAGGTGCACGGCGCCAATGGCTACTTGCTTGAGCAGTTCTTGCGCGACAGCATCAACGACCGCAACGACGCCTATGGCGGCTCGGTCGCCAACCGGGCCAGGCTGCTGGTCGAGGTGATGCGGGCGGTGGCGGCCGAGATCGGTGGCGGCCGCACCGGGCTGCGCCTATCGCCTATCACGCCGGTCAACGACGCAGCGCAGGACAGCGATGCCCAGACGCTGTACGAGCATGTGGTGCGCGAACTCGCGCCGCTCAAGCTGGCTTTCCTGCACCTCATCGAGGGCCAGACCGGCGGCGCGCGCGACCTCAGCGACAAGGGCGTCAAGCCCTTCGACTACGCGGCGCTGCGCGCCATCTACGGCGGGCCCTGGCTGGTCAACAACGGCTACAGCCGGCAAATGGCGATCGCTGCGCTGGCCTCAGGCGCAGCCGATGCGGTGGCCTTCGGCAAGCCTTTCATCGGCAACCCGGACCTGGTGCACAGGCTGCGAGAGGACGCGCCGCTCAGCCCGCTGGTGCAGGCCACGCTGTACGGCGGCGGTGCCGCCGGCTATACCGACTACCCCGCGCGGGCCTGAGGGCTTTCACGGTCGGGGGGCGCGGCGCTCTCAAGCAACTGTGGCTTTGCCACTTTGCTTGATCCCCATGGGGGGCGGCCGGCTTCGGCCGGCCTTGGGGCACTCAGACGCGGCGGCGCATCCTGGCCATAAACAGTTCACGCAGATTGACATCGCGCGGGCCTGGAATCAACTCGATCTCATCGCCCGCGCACAGCGTGCCGGGCTCGAGAACGGCCAAGTAGACACCGCTGTAGCCCGACTGGGCCATCAGCTTGCTGGCCTGTGGAAAACCCATCGCATGGTTGAATTTGTAGCAGGGTTGGCGCGGCTCGCTGACTGTCAGCACGCAGCCCGGCAGGCGCAGGCGGTCGCCGATCCACAGCTGCTGTTCGACCAGGCCTTCGATCGTCAGGTTCTCGCCCATGAAACCATGCGTCAGCACGGCGTCGGCTGCGGCGACGCTGGCCTGCGCGCGAACACCTTGCCAGAACGGGTAATGGTCGACCGGGTAAGCGTAGACCGCTTTGGATTGCCCACCGTGCACGCTCTGGTCAGCCTGCTCGTCGCCCGCCAAACCCAGCGTCGACACAGCCACTTGCCCGACCCGCGGAGATTTGCCGATCGCGGTCGGTACGGCGCGGCCGTCGATCATTCGGATTTCGCTGCGGCCGGTGCTGACGCTGATGATTTTCATGGGTCTGGGCACCAGCGGTGCGGAAGGTGGATTCACGGCCGACCAGGACAGACTTCGGGTCGGAGGGCTGAAACCGGAATTCTGACGCGCAGCGTGGCCCGCACTGGCGTAAGCGACGCGCCTGACGGCATCAAGTCATACATAATTTGCATAACCCCCCGAAGTCTGGTGAAGACCGGACTATTACACTCATTTGACAATGCGATCCCGGCTACCGTCGATGAACGCGATTCTGGTGTCGGCGCAACCCGCCGTCACCTGCCGCGACCCCGCAACGACCCTGTCGTTTGCCAAGTCCTGGATTCAACGCGGCATTGCACGAGCCCCGACCCATCTGGCAGACGGGCCTCGTGCAATCTCGTTTTCTGACATTTCTTAATTGATTGGAGTTTTGATGAACCAGCCCGTGATGGAAGGCTTGCGCCTGAACGTCCCACCTTCGGTGAAACACGCGCGTTTGGTGGCTTGGGTCGCCGAAATGGCCGCGCTGACCGAGGCCGCTGCGGTCTACTGGTGCGATGGCTCGCAAGCTGAGTACGACCGCTTGTGCGGCGAGTTGGTCGACGCCGGCACCTTCAAGCGTCTGAACCCGGTGCTGCGACCCAACAGCTACTTGGCTTGCAGCGATCCCAGCGACGTGGCCCGTGTCGAGGACCGCACCTTCATCTGCAGCGAAGAAAAAGACGACGCCGGCCCGACCAACAACTGGATGGCCCCGGCCGAGATGCGCGCCTTGCTGCAGACCGGCCAAGCCGACGGCAAGCCGCCGCTGTTCGCAGGCTGCATGCGCGGTCGCACGATGTACGTGGTGCCGTTCTCGATGGGGCCGCTGGGCTCGCACATCTCGCACATCGGCGTCGAACTCAGCGACAGCGCTTATGTCGCAGTCAACATGCGAATCATGACACGCATGGGCCGCGCGGTACTCGACCTGCTGGGCGAGGACGGGGAATTCGTGCCTTGCATGCACAGCGTCGGCGCGCCACTGCAGCCGGGTGAGAACAGTGCGGCCTGGCCCTGCAACAAGACCAAGTACATCGTCCACTACCCCGCCACACGCGAGATCTGGAGCTACGGCTCAGGCTACGGCGGCAACGCGCTGCTGGGCAAGAAGTGCTTCGCGCTGCGCATCGCTTCCAACATGGGTCGGGCCCAGGGCTGGCTGGCTGAACACATGCTGATCCTGGGTGTGACCTCGCCAGCGGGCAAGAAGTACCACGTCGCGGCGGCCTTTCCCAGCGCCTGCGGCAAGACCAACTTCGCGATGCTGGTGCCACCCAAGAGCCTCGAGGGCTGGAAGGTCACGACCATCGGCGACGACATCGCCTGGATCAAGCCCAATGCCGACGGCAAGCTGCACGCGATCAACCCTGAGTCGGGCTACTTCGGCGTCGCGCCAGGCACCAACTACAAGACCAATCCGAACTGCATGGATTCGCTCAAGTCGGATGTGATCTTCACCAACGTTGCGCTGACCGACGACGGCGACATCTGGTGGGAAGGCATCGACGGCCCGGTGCCTGCGCACCTGATCGACTGGCAAGGCCGGGACTGGACGCCAGCGATCGCCAAGGAGACCGGTGCCAAAGCCGCGCACCCGAACTCGCGCTTCACGGTCGCCGCTACCAACAACCCGGCACTCGACGTCGACTGGGACAACGCCGAGGGCGTGCCGATCGACGCCTTCATGTTCGGCGGCCGACGCTCGACCACCGTGCCGCTGGTGACCGAAGCGCGCAACTGGGCCGAAGGCGTTTACATGGCGGCGACGATGGGCTCAGAGACCACCGCGGCAGCGGCCGGCGCGGTCGGCCAGGTGCGGCGCGACCCGTTCGCAATGCTGCCCTTCATGGGCTACCACATGGGCGACCACTTCGCGCACTGGCTGGCGCTCGGTGCCAAACTGGCCGCGGGTGGCGCGACGCTGCCGCGCATCTACTGCGTCAACTGGTTCCGCAAGGGTGAGGACGGCAAGTTCGTCTGGCCAGGCTACGGCGACAACATGCGCGTGCTCAAGTGGATGCTCGAGCGCGTCGAAGGCGGGGGCGGCGGGCAGGAGAGCCTGTTTGGCGTCAGCCCGCGCTACGAAGACCTGAACTGGTCAGGGCTGGACTTCAGCCGCGAGCAGTACCAGTCGGTCAGCTCGATCGACCACGCGGCCTGGCGGTCCGAGCTGGTGCTGCATGGTGAGCTGTTCCAGCAGCTCGCTGGCCGGCTGCCATCGCAGCTGCTGGCGACCAAGGCCCGCATCGAGCAACAACTCGAAGCGGCCTGATCGCCTGAGGGGCAAGAGCTGCTGAGCTGTGCTGCACTGCAGCCGCTGACCAGCACCCCAGACGCGCCGCGCCGGCCCATGGCGACTTGGCGGACACATGCGCCTGCAACTTTTTTCAGACCTCCACCTCGAGACCGAGACCTTCGACCCCCAGCCTGCTGCGGGAGCCGAGGTCTTGGTGTTGGCCGGCGACATCGACGCCAACTGGACCGCACTGGAGCGCTTTGCCGGCTGGCCGGTGCCGGTGCTGATGGTCGCGGGCAACCACGAATTCGACGGCCGAGACCTGCGCGCGGCTTGGCCGGCACTGCGCGAGCGCTGCGATCGCTTCGGCATCCGGCTGATCGAACGCGAGAGCCTGGTCCTGACCAGCGCAGCGGGGCTGCGCGTGCGCTTCGTCGGCACGGTGCGCTGGTCGGATTTCGACCTCTTCGGGTTCGCCGGGCGCGAGCGGGCGATGCGCGCTGCAGCGTACTTTCTCAAGCTGATGGCAGCCAGGCGCGGTGACGAGCCGCTCGGCCCGGAACAGATGCGCGACGAATCACTGTCCTGCCTCGACTGGCTGGCGGCTGAGTTGCGCCTGCCCAGCCCGGTCGGTGGCTGGCAGGCCACCGTGGTGGTGACCCACTTCGCGCCAAGCCTGCGCAGTGCCGACCCGCGCTTCGGCAAGCAGCCCGGCACCGCCAGCTTCTGCAACGCCGACGACGACCTGATCGGGCTGGCCGACCTCTGGCTGCACGGCCATCTGCACTGCCGTCTCGACTATGCGGTGGCGCGCCCTGGCCTGCCGCCGACGAGAGTGGTGTCACAGGCGCGGGGCATGCCGCGCAAGGGTGAGAGCGTCGGATTCGATCCGTTCAAACTGCTGCAGGTCCAAGCCTCAGCTTGACATCGGACAAGTTGAAATTTCGCCTGGCGGCGAGACTGTTTGCTTGGCAAGCGGAGCAACGTCGATGAAGGTTCTGGTCCCCGTGGACGGCAGTCCATTCACCAAGCGCATGCTGGCCTACTTGGCCGCCCACGACGAATGGCTGGGCGGTGCCCACCAGTACACCTTGCTGCATGTGGCGCCAGCCGTGCCGCCGCGCGCGGCCGCTGCGCTCGACAAAGCCATTCTGCAAGGTTACTACGCTGAAGAGAGCGAGAAAGTGTTCAAGCCGCTGCGCACCTTTTTCACCAAACAGAAGATTGACGCCAGCTTTGTCGCAAAGGTCGGGCCGGCGGCCGACACGATTGCCCATCTGGCCGATCAGTTCGACCTGCTGATCATGGGCTCGCACGGCCACGGGGTGTTGGGCAGTCTGGTGATGGGCTCGGTCACGTCCAAGGTGCTGGCGCGCTGCACAACACCGCTGCTGATCATCCGCTGAACGACGACGCCTGTTGCTGCGAACCCTGTCAGTTCATCCGCGATCGGGTGGGCCTGCGCATCACGACATGCTGGCGATCACCCCGCCGCCCAGACAGACCTCGCCATCGTAGAGAACGGCCGACTGGCCCGGCGTCACGGCCCACTGCGGTGCGCCGAAATCCAACGCGAAGTCGTGGCGAGAAGCGCTCAGCATGCAATCGGCGTCGGCTTGGCGGTAGCGTGCCTTCGCGGCAAGCGCGCCATCGGCCGGCGCCGCGCCTGCGACCCAGCTGGCATCCTCGAAGCGCAGCGCGCTCGACAACAGCCAAGGGTGTTGATGGCCTTGCACGACGAACAGCGTGTTGCATGACAGGTCCTTGCGGGCGACGAACCAAGGCGCATGGTCACCGGCGCCGCGTGCGGCGCCGCGTTCCTTGACACCGCCGATGCCGAGTCCTTGGCGCTGGCCGAGCGTGTAGAAGCTCAAACCCAGATGTTGGCCCAAGGTGCGTCCCCGGTCGTCGACGATGGGCCCGGGTTGGTGGCTGAGGTAGCGCTTGAGAAATTCTCGAAACGGTCGCTCGCCGATGAAGCAGATACCGGTCGAGTCCTTTTTCTTCGCGTTCGGCAGGCCGATCTCGTCGGCGATGCGCCGCACCTCGGTCTTGGGCCATTCGCCGATCGGGAACAAGGTCTTGCTGAGCTGGGCCTGGCCAAGCCTGTGCAGGAAATAGCTCTGGTCTTTGAGCGGGTCCAGGCCCTTGAGCAGCTCGAAAGCGCCGGCATGCTCGCGCACCCGCGCATAGTGTCCGGTGGCGATCTTGTCGGCGCCGAGCCGCATCGCGTGGTCCAGAAAAGCCTTGAACTTGATCTCGGCGTTGCACAGCACGTCGGGGTTGGGGGTTCGGCCGGCCTGGTACTCACGCAGGAATTCAGCAAAAACCCGGTCCTTGTAATCGGCAGCGAAGTTGACATGCTCGATCTCGATGCCGATCACATCGGCCACCGCTGCGGCATCGACGAAGTCGACGTTCGACGAGCAGTATTCGCTGTCGTCGTCGTCCTCCCAGTTCTTCATGAAGATGCCGACCACCTCGTGGCCTTGCTGCTTGAGCAGCCAGGCGGTGACGGCCGAGTCGACGCCGCCGGACAGCCCGACGACCACCAGGGCGGGTTTCATGGGCATCGATTGTCACTGCCCGCGGCAGCTGCGCGGCGCAACCGGCCTGCTGGCAGCGTCAGAGTTTCTTGTGCGCGCCGTCGCACAGCGGCGCGTTGGCGCTTTGCTTGCAGCCGCACAGGTACACGGTCTTGGACTCGGCTGCGCTGTACTTGACCGGCACGAACGGGCCACCTTTGTGCGAACCGTCGCACAGCGGCTGGTTCTTGCTGTTGCCGCAAGAGCACCACCAGTAGTCCTTGCCGGCTTCAACGGCCTTGGCGTAGGGTGATGTCTGGGCGATCGTGGCTTGGGTCATGGCGCTGCTCCGACGGGGTTGAGCCCGCATCATGCACTGAAAAAACCCCAAGCTCCCGCTGCTGGCTAGACTCCGGTCACGGCGTGACCTGTCCATCCCCGACCGGCCGTCGACCATCCCAGGAGACCCCGTGACCGAAACTTCTACCCCCTTCGAGGCCATCACGCTGTCGGTGAACGACGGCATCGCGCAACTCACGCTGAACCGCCCGGCGTCGCTGAACGCGCTCAATGACGAGATGTTCCGCGAAATCCCGCGCGCCGTCGCGCAGGCCACGATGGCCGGCGCGCGGGCGCTGCTGATCACCGGTGCGGGCCGCGGTTTTTGCTCGGGAGCCGATCTGGTCGGACGTGGCTTCGCGCCAACGACCTCGGAGGCGCAGCGCGAAGCCGTCAACCGCGCGGGCTTCGAGCGCGTGATCACGCTGGTGCGAGCGATCAACGAAGCGCCGATGCCGGTGGTCTGCGCGATCAACGGCGTGGCTGCTGGCGGCGGGGTCGGCATCGCGCTGGCCTGCGACGTGATCCTGATGGCCCGCAGCGCGCGCTTTGTGCTGACCTTCGTCCCCAAGCTGGGCCTGGTCCCTGATGTCGGCGCCACTTGGCTGATGACGCGCATGATCGGGCGCGCCCGCATGATGGCGGCCAGCTTGCTGGGCGACGCGATCAGTGCCGAGGACGCCGAGCGCTGGGGCATGGTCGCGCGACTGGTGGACGACGCGCAGTTGCAGGCCGAGGCGATGGCGGTTTGTCGCCGTCTGGCCGACGGGCCGCAGACGGCGGTGGCGCGAACGCGGCGACTGGTCGATGCCGCCACCGAGATGCCGATCGGCGCGCACATCCTGCTCGAGCGCGACATGCAGGCCAGCCTGATCGGGTCCGCCGAGCATCTGGAAGGCATCGCGGCGTTCCGCGAAAAGCGTCCGGCGCGGTTCAGCTGAGCGGCCCGGGCGCGTACACCGACGCGTCGGCGCCGACCGCGTCGAGCGGATAGCGCCTGCCCGCCAAGTGGTCCTCGATGCAGCGCAGCACCAGCGGGCTGCGGTGGCGGGCGACGCTGGCGCGAACCTCGTCGGGCGTCAGCCACAGCCGGCGCACGATGCCGGTGTCGAGCGCTCGGCCGGGTTCGGGCAGGCCCACGCTACCGGCATAGGCAATTCGCAAATAGGTCACGTCCTCGGCGGGTTGGCCGTGCTGGCCTGCCCGCACGAAGCGTGACAGGTAGACGCCGAGCAGTGACTGCGGCACGAAAGCACAGGCGGTCTCTTCCAGGCATTCGCGAACGACAGCCTGCTGCGGCGATTCACCCGGGTCGAGATGGCCGGCCGGGTTGTTGAGCCTCAAGCCCGCTGGCGTGTGCTCCTCGATCAGCAGGTAGCGGCCCTGGTGTTCGGCGACTGCTGCCACGGTGACGCTGGGTTTCCATCGGGTGTCGGTCATCCCAAGATGGTAGCGGCTGGCCGCGGCGTGATCTGCTGCTGCTGCGCGCGCGTTGAAGTCGGGTAAGCTCATCGGTCGAATTGCCCACCTTTCCCCGGCGGGCGCGTGAGGAGAAACTGCATGCAAATAGGCGTACCGCTCGAAACGGTGGCCGGCGAAAGCCGCGTTGCCGTCACCCCCGAGACGGCCAAGAAGCTTGTGGCCCAGGGCCATGTGCTGCGCATTGAATCAGGTGCGGGTGTGGCGGCCAGTGTCACCGACGAGGCCTACCTCGCCGCCGGGGCTCAGCTCACCGACCGCGCCGGTGCGTTCGGCGCCGATCTGGTGCTCAAGGTGCGTGGGCCGCAACACGGCGAGCTCGGCCTGATGAAACCCGGCGCCGCGCTGGTGGGCATGCTCAACCCCTTCGACGCGGCTGGGTTGCAGGCCTTGGCCGCCGCCGGGCTGACGAGCTTCGCCCTCGAGGCTGCGCCGCGCACCACCCGTGCCCAGAGCATGGACGTGCTGTCGAGCCAGGCCAACATCGCCGGCTACAAAGCGGTGATGATCGCGGCCGACAAGTACCAGCGCTTCTTCCCGATGCTGATGACCGCAGCCGGCACGGTCAAAGCCGCGCGCGTCGTGATCCTGGGCGTCGGCGTCGCGGGCTTGCAGGCCATCGCCACCGCCAAGCGCTTGGGTGCGGTGATCGAGGCCAGCGATGTCCGGCCCTCGGTCAAGGAGCAGGTCGAGTCGCTGGGCGGCAAGTTCATCGAGGTGTCCTATGACACGCCCGAAGAGAAGGAGGCCGCTGTCGGTGTCGGTGGCTATGCCAGGCCGATGCCGCCGAGCTGGCTGGCGCGTCAGCAGGTCGAGGTCGCCAAGCGGGTGGCCGCAGCCGACATCGTGATCTCGACCGCGCTGATCCCGGGCCGGGCCGCGCCGACACTGGTGACCGAGGACATGGTCAAGGCAATGAAACCGGGTTCGGTGATCATCGACATCGCTGCCGGCAAGGGCGCCGATGCGAGTGGTGGCATGACGGGCGGCAACTGCCCGCTGTCCGAGGCCGGCAAGACAGTGGTCAAGCACGGCGTGACGATCGTCGGCGAGACCAATCTGGCCGCGCTGGTGGCCGCCGACGCGTCGGCACTGTACGCCCGCAACGTGCTCGATTTCCTCAAGCTGGTGCTCACCAAGGACGGCGGTTTTCAAGTGCCGATGGACGACGACATCGTCGCGGCCTGCTTGATGACGCAGTCCGGTGAAGTCAAGAGAAAGTAAACCATCATGGACATCCTCAGCCCCACCATCACCAACCTGATCATCTTTGTGCTGGCGATCTACGTCGGCTACCACGTGGTCTGGACCGTCACACCCGCGCTGCACACACCGCTGATGGCGGTGACCAATGCCATCAGCGCGATCGTCATCGTCGGTGCGATGCTCGCTGCCGCGCTGACCGAGACCACGCTGGGCAAGACCATGGGCGTGCTGGCCGTCGCACTGGCTGCGGTCAATGTCTTCGGCGGCTTTCTGGTCACGCGGCGCATGCTCGAGATGTTTCGCAAAAAGGACAAGAAAGGGGGGGCGAAATGAAGGCCTCGCTCTGGGCCCCGGTGGTGGTCTTCCTGGCCACCTCAGTCCCCACGGTGCTGGTGCTCCAGCATCTGCAAATCGGCGGTGAATACCGCCTGTGGATCGCGATCGTGGTCGGCGGCCTCGCCACCGCCTTCGCACAGTCGCGGCTGGCGCAGCGGGAGAACAAACCATGAGCATGAACCTCGTCACGCTGCTGTACCTGGTCGCCAGCGTCTGCTTCATCCAGGCGCTCAAGGGCTTGTCGCACCCGACCAGTTCGATCCGCGGCAACTTGTTTGGCATGGTCGGCATGACGATCGCGGTGCTGACCACGGCCGCGCTGATCGTCAAGTTGTCGCCGGGTAGCGCGTCCGGCATGGGCTGGGTGCTGCTCGGCTTGGTGGGCGGCGGCGCCTACGGCGCCTGGCGCGCCAAGACGGTCGAGATGACCAAGATGCCCGAGCTGGTGGCTTTCTTCCACAGCATGATCGGCATGGCCGCAGTGTTCATCGCGGTCGCTGCAGTGGTCGAGCCCCATGCTTTTGGCATCGTCGCCAAAGGCGTGGCGATTCCGGCCGGCAACCGGCTCGAGCTGTTCCTCGGCGCGGCGATCGGTGCGGTCACCTTCAGCGGCTCGGTGATCGCTTTCGGCAAGCTCAGCGGGACCTACAAGTTCAGGCTGTTCCAAGGTGCGCCGGTGCAGTTTGCCGGCCAGCACAAGCTCAACCTGTTGCTCGGTCTGGGCACGCTGGGTCTGGGGCTGGCGTTCATGCTCAGCGGCGACAGTGCCAACAGCAACAGCTTTTTCTTCGCGATGCTGGTGCTGGCTTTCGTGCTGGGCGTGACGCTGATCATCCCGATCGGCGGCGCCGACATGCCGGTGGTGGTGTCGATGCTCAACAGCTATTCAGGCTGGGCCGCGGCCGGCATCGGCTTCTCGCTGAACAACGCGATGCTGATCGTTGCCGGCAGCCTGGTGGGCAGTTCGGGCGCGATCCTGAGCTACATCATGTGCAAGGCGATGAACCGTTCGTTCTTCAATGTGATCGGCGGCGGTTTCGGTGGCGAGGCCAGCGCTGCGGCCACCGGCACGGCGGAAGCGCGGCCGGTCAAGACCGGCAGCGCCGACGACGCGGCTTTCGTGCTCGGCAATGCCGAGACGGTGGTGATCGTGCCAGGCTACGGCTTGGCAGTGGCCCGCGCCCAGCATGCGGTCAAGGAACTGGCGGCCAAGCTGACCGAGAAAGGTATCACGGTGAAGTACGCGATCCACCCAGTGGCCGGACGGATGCCAGGCCACATGAACGTGCTGCTGGCCGAGGCCGAAGTGCCGTACGACCAGGTGTTCGAGATGGAAGACATCAACGGCGAGTTCGGCCAGGCCGACGTCGCGATCATCCTGGGCGCCAACGACGTGGTCAACCCTGCGGCCCACATCAAGGGCAGCGCGATCTACGGCATGCCGATCCTGGAGGCCTACAAGGCCAAGACCATCATCGTCAACAAGCGTTCGATGGCCGCGGGCTACGCCGGGCTGGACAACGAGCTGTTCTACATGGACAAGACGATGATGGTGTTCGGCGACGCCAAGAAGGTGGTCGAGGACATGGTCAAGGCGATCGAGTAGCGGCTGGGTCGGCGCGACAGCGCCTGACCCCGTGACGAAGGCCGGCATCGCCGGCCATTTTTTTGCATCTCCCCCGTCGCGGCTAGCGAATCCCCTGAGACCGCGCGCGTCAGCCCTGAGCCAGAATCGACCATGCCCTGGAGGGATCCGATGCGCAAGATTTGGCTCAAGCAATATCCGGTCGGCGTGCCGGCGGAGGTCAAGACCGACCTCTACCCGTCCTTGGTGGCCTTGATCGACGAGAGCCTGCAGCGATACCGTGATCTGGCTGCCTACAAGTTCATGGGCCGCTCCTTTCGCTTTGGCGAGATCGACGAGGCGTCGCACGCGCTGGCCGCCTGGCTGCAAGCCCAGGACCTGGCGCGCGGGGATCGGGTGGCGATCATGCTGCCCAACGTGCCGCAATACCCAGTGGCGGTGGCCGCGGTGCTGCGCGCCGGCCTGGTGGTGGTCAATGTCAACCCGCTGTACACGCCGCGCGAACTCGAGCACCAGCTCAAGGATTCGGGTGCCAAGGCGATCGTCGTGTTGGAGAACTTCGCTGGCGTGCTGGCCCAGGTGGTCGAGCATTTGCCGATCAAGACCGTGCTGGTCGCGGCGATGGGCGACATGCTGGGCTGGTTCAAAGGCACGCTGGTCAACCAGGTCGTGCGGCGGGTCAAAAAGCTGGTGCCGGCTTTCACACTGCCTGCCAGCGTGAGCAGCACACGCTTCAACGAGGCGCTGGCGCGTGGCCGGGGGCTGAGTTTTGCGCCAGTCCAACTCGGACCCGATGACATCGCGGTGCTGCAGTACACCGGCGGCACGACCGGCGTGAGCAAAGGCGCGGTGCTGCTGCACCGCAACCTGGTTGCCAACATCTTGCAGGCCGAAGCCTGGTACCAGCCTGCGCTCAACAAGATCCCGCCCGGCCAGCAAATCGTCACCGTCTGCGCGCTGCCGCTCTACCATATCTTCGGTTTCAACGCCAACATGATGCTGGGGCTGCGCATGGGCGGCTGCAACATCCTGATCCCCAACCCGCGTGACATTCCGGCGCTGCTCAAGGATCTGGCGGCCCAGCCTTTCCATAGTTTCCCAGCGGTCAACACCTTGTTCGCGGCGATCGCCAACCACCCGGACTTTGACAAGGTCGACTGGAGCGCGCTGAAGATCTCGGTCGGCGGCGGCATGGCCGTGACCCAGGGCACGGCGCGGCTGTGGCTCGACAAGACCGGTTGCCCGATCTGCGAGGGTTACGGCCTGTCCGAGACCAGCCCTTCGGCCACCTGCAACCTGGTCGACAGCAGTGCTTTCAACGGCAGCATCGGCTTGCCGATACCCAGCACCGAAGTCGTGCTGCTCGACGACGAGGGCCATGAAGCGCCGCAAGGCAGCGCGGGCGAGATCGCGATCCGCGGTCCGCAGGTGATGGCCGGCTATTGGCAGCGCCCCGACGAGACCGCCAAGGCGATGACGGCTGACGGGTTCTTCCGCACCGGCGACATTGGCGTGATGGACGAGCGAGGCTATTTCCGCATCATCGACCGCAAGAAAGACATGATCCTGGTCTCGGGTTTCAACGTCTACCCCAACGAGATCGAGGACGTTCTGTCGCAACTGCCAGGGGTTGTCGAATGCGCGGCGGTCGGCATCGCCGACGAGAAGACTGGCGAGGCGGTCAAGGTGGTGATCGTCAGGAAGAGCCCGGCGCTGACCGAGGCCGAGGTGCGGGCCTGGTGCGAGGCCAACCTGACCGGCTACAAACGGCCCAGAATGATCGAATTCCGCAACGACCTGCCCAAGTCCACAGTCGGCAAGATCCTGCGTCGCGAACTGCGCGAGGCCAAGCGCTGATTGCCTGTGCATTTCACGCCTCATGGCTTGACGGACTGAATGGCACTGCCCGCTTGCCGGGGCGGCTTGTGCAGGCACACTGACGCCTATGTCCGCCCGCATCCACATCGACCCTCCTCCCGCCGGGACCGCGCTGGCCGCCGGTGCCGAGCTGCTTCTGCCCGCCAACGCCAGCCGCCACGTGCAGGTCTTGCGCCTGCAACCCGGTCAGCAGATCACGCTGTTCGATGGCCGAGGCGGCGAGTGGGGGGCCGAGATTCTGGCGATGGACCGCAAGACGGTCAGCACCCGCCTGATGGTCCACCTGGCGGTCGAGCGCGAGCTGGCCACCGAGGTCACGCTAGCGCTGGGCATGCCGGCCAACGAGCGCATGGACGGCTTGGTCGAAAAAGCCACCGAGCTCGGCATGCGCTATCTCCAGCCGCTGGTCTGCGAGCGGTCGGTGCTGCGCCTGGCCGGCGAGCGCGCCGAGCGCAAGGCCGCGCACTGGCAGGCGATCGCGGTATCAGCCTGCGAGCAAAGCGGTCGCAACCGGGTGCCGCGGGTCGCGCTGCCGATGAATTTGCGCGACTGGCTTGCGGCACAGGCCGGGTCGGTCAGCCGCCGGTTGCTGCTGAGCCTGGCGCCCAACGCGCTGCCGCTGGCGCGAAGCCTGTCGACCGCCGCGGCGATCACCGCGCTCAGCGGCCCTGAAGGCGGCCTCAGCGCTGCCGAGATCGCGCTGGCCGAGAGCTGTGGCTTCCTGCCGGTGAGCCTGGGCGCGCGGGTCTTGCGCGCCGACACTGCACCGCTGGCTTTGCTGGCCTGCGTCGCCGCACTGGAAACCCCATGAACCCCCGCTTGCTGTTGTTGACGCTGTGCCAAGGCCTGTTGATGGTCAACAACGTCGTCTTCGTCGCAATCAACGGCCTGGTCGGGCTGGCGTTGGCGCCCGTGGGATGGATGGCCACGCTGCCGATCACCGGCTATGTGGCGGGCGGCGCCATTGCCACCACGCTGGTGGCGCGGCACCAGCGGCGCTGGGGCCGGCAGCGCACTTTCCAAATCGGTCTGGGCGTGGCGATCGCCAGCGCCGGGGTCTGCGCTTATGCGGCGATGACGCGCAACTTCTGGCTGCTGACCTGCGCCACCTTGGTGGCCGGTTACTACAACGCCAACGGCTCGCTGTACCGTTTTGCGGCGGTCGAACTGGTGACGCCCGACTTCAAGGAGCGTGCGATCTCCTGGGTGCTGGCCGGCGGCATCATCGGCGGCGTGGTCGGCCCGAACCTGGCGACCTGGAGCCGCGACACGATGAGCCAACCCTTTGCCGGCGCCTACCTGGTGCTGATGGGCGTGGCCTTGCTCAGCCTGATGTTGATGCAATTCATCCCGTTCCCGCCCTTGCCCGGCCAAGGTTCTGTGGGCCGCCAAGGTCGGCCGCTGGCCGAGATCGTGCGCCAGCCGGTGTTCATCATCGCCGCGGCAGGCTGCGCGATCGCCTATGGCGTGATGAACCTGTTGATGGCCGCCACGCCGATCGCGATGGCGCAGTGCGGCCACCCCTTCAGCGCCGCCGCGCTCGTGCTGGAATTTCATGTGCTGGGCATGTTCGTGCCGAGTTTTTTCACCGGCAAGCTGGTCAAGCGATTCGGCGTGTTGCCGATCATGTGCATCGGCTTGCTGCTCAACCTGGGCTGCGTGTTGTTCGCACTCAGCGGCCAGGACTTGATGCATTTCCTGGGCGCGCTGCTGGTGCTGGGTGTGGGCTGGAACTTTCTCTACATCGGTGCCAGCACCTTGGCCACGCAGGCCTGGGCGCCCGAGGAAAAGACCCGGGCCCAGGCGGCGCTGGACTTCTGTGTCTACTCGACGATGACGCTGACCTCGTTTTCGTCAGGCGCACTGGTGACCACCGGCGGCTGGACCGCGATGAACCTGGGCACGCTGTTGCCGATCGGCTTGCTGGCCGCGGCGCTGCTGTGGCTGGCGAGGCTGCGGCTGCAGCCGCAACCGGCCTGAAGCCGCGCCGCCTGGCTTGAGGCCCGCCAGATCAACTCGAGGTGGCCGCCGCTTGGAATGAGCCCGCCGCCTGGCCGGCGTTGGCCGGCAGCAATGAAATGTCGATGTTGTAGAGCTCCGCCACGTTGCCGCAGACAATCGCGCGCCTTTGCTCAGGGCTCAGCTGTCCCGTCTGCTCAGCCAACATCTGCTGCGACCAGGGCCAGGTCGAATCCGAATGCGGGAAATCGTTGGCCCACATCAGCCGCTTCCAGTTCATCTGGTCGGCCGACCGGAACGCGACCCAGTCGTCCTGGAAGGTGGTGTAGATGTGCTCAGAGAAATACTCACTCGGCAGCTTGTCGAGCTTGACGTCAGGCGCCAGCCAGTTGCGATGGCGCGTGTAGGCGTGGTCCATCCGGTACAGGTAATGCGGCACCCAGCCGGCGTCGGCCTCGACACAGACCACCCGAAGCGCCGGGTGGCGCTGGAACACGCCGCCGAAAATCAGCGTGCCGATGATGTCCTGGTTGCCACGGATGATCGACAGGAAGGTGTTGATGCGCGGGCCGCGCACTTTCGCAGTGTCCTTGGTCGTCAGGATGTGAAAAGACAGCGGCAGATCGAGTTCGATCGCGGCTTCCCAGACCGGGTCATAGACGCGTGAGTCGTAGTCCTCGACCGCCGGGTTGCCCGGCATCATCACGCCGCGCAGACCCAAGGCCTTGATTGCCCGAAAGTCCGCAACCATCTCTTGAGGCGATCGCCCCGCCGACTGGCCACAGCCCAGCAGCCGGCTTGGATGCTTGGCGCAAAAACCGGCGATCCAGCGGTTGTAAGCCGCAAAGCAAGCGGCTTTGTAATCGAAATCGCTGTGATTGCACAGCAGCATACCCACGGTCGGGTAAATGATCTCGGCCGAGACACCGTCCCGTGCCTGATCGTCCATCCGTGCGTCCGGGTCCCAACCACCTCGGTGCAGTTCGCTGAACTTCACGCCCGCCCGGGTGATCTGTTCGGGCGGTTTGCCGGCGGCGGCGACCAGACCGAGCTGGATCGGCCGCGCCATGCCGTCGATCTGGAAAACATCGCCTTCGTGCTCGGTCGAGACGATGCGCGGCGCCTTGTCGCGCCAGGCACGGTCGATGTGCGCGGTGTAGGTGTCCGGGGCCTCGGTGATGTGCGAATCGGCTGAGATCAGCGGGTAGTCCATGCGGATGTTCTCCTCAGGTGGTGGATCAGTCTATCTGGGCTTGCGGGGATGACAGGCTCACGCCACAGTCCGTGGCGCCTTGCCCAGCTCGGCCATCAGCTGCTGCTTGAGCTTGTACTTCTCGACCTTGTTGGTCGGGGTCAGCGGCAGTGCCGGCACGAATCGCACATGCCTGGGCACCATGTATTTGGGCATCACCTCGCGCGCGTGGTCGCGCAGTTCGCTCTCGCTCATGGTCTGCCCGTCCTTGAGTTCGACGAACACCGCCACATCGTCCTCGTCGCCGACGTCGGCCGGTACCGGAATGGCGGCCGTGGCGCGCACTTTCGGGTGGCCGTTGATCAGGTCTTCGACCTGGTACGACGACACGTTCTCGCCGCGCACCCGGAAGAATCCTCCCATGCGGTCGACGAAATACCACAGGCCGTCCTGGCCGCGATAGCAGGCATCCCCGGTGTGGAACCAGCAGTTGCGCAGGGTGCGGATGGTGGCTTCGGGCTTCTTGAAATACGCTTCCAGGATCAGGCTTGGAAAGCGCGGACGGAAGGCCAACTGGCCCAGCTCGCCATCGGCGACCTGGTTGTCTTCCGGGTCGAGCACGGCGGCATCGAGCAGCGGCGAGGGCAGGCCCATGAAACCTTTGGCCAGTGGCTGGTCGCCGCGGATCACCGGCAGGCCAAACGCCGACATCGCCGCACGAACCTCCGCTTTGGACGGCCCGCGCCACAAGGCCTTGGGCGTGCCTTCGGTGTCGCCCAGCTCGTCGATCAGCGCCGCGCAACCCATGCCGGCCTCGGTCTGACCGAAACCGCAGGTGATGAAGTCGATGCCGAAGCGCTGCGCCACCGCATGGTGGTTCAGCGGCAGCGGCTGCATGTGGACCTTGTTGAGCGTGTTCTCGCTGTCGCTGGCACGCGGCGCAGCGCTCATCAGCCACGGAATCATCACGTCGACCAACACAGCAGTGGAGCAGCCGTTGC
>Ga0214919_10004346_pt1 | contig 20781 bp, 20 predicted proteins | sample LL1503_MetaG_FD_177994 | JGI IMG/M metagenome (GOLD analysis project Ga0214919, IMG submission 177994) | Freshwater microbial communities from Lake Lanier, Atlanta, Georgia, United States - LL-1503 | ecosystem: Environmental > Aquatic > Freshwater > Lake | place: USA: Georgia | collected... | reverse complement strand
GGCTGCGCCTGCCCCCGCAACTCAAGGGCAGGGAGATAGCGCCCCGAGCGCACCGGCAGCCGCACCTAGTAAAAAATCAACTCAAGACCCCTTTTTCGAAACCGAGATGATCCTCAAGCAAGTCATCCAAAGCGGCCCAGTTGTACAGTGAGGTTTGAAGACAGGAGGATGAACTAAGAAGTTCGGCCTGCCGATCGAATCAACTAATCATTCAGCGAATCGAGAATGTCCTCTCTGGAAACTCCTTTATGAGTCGAAACAAGGCGCAAAATCGAATTGAGTGTCCCAATCCTAAGAAATGTGTGATTGGGCACTGGGATGCGTTGATGTCCCGGCAACCCTGTTTCAAGAATGATGTGACTGCCCGATTGATGAATCGTTTTCTAAGCCCAGTGCTTGCACAAGCACTTCACAAGATCGGCGCCAGACAAATCTCTTGGCAGTTACATGGGGAACACTCAGGCGAGGGCAAAACTTTCGTCCCGCACCAAATGCAGACGTATGGCTTTAGGCATCGATTCGGGAGCATCAAAAAAATATCCCTTCACAGCATCCGCCACCGCCTCGCGGAGAGAAATCCAGTCGTCGCATTGGGTCACGATCGGTTCCGTCAAGCACTCCGCCACAAGTCCGCCATCACTCTCCTGAGCCACTTCGAAAATGAGATCAGCCATAAACAACACTTAACCTCGCTATGACAAAATCGCAAGCCGCCATGTACATCAAACTTCGCAATACTCATTCACCTTTCTATCCTATGAATTACACGCCCACTCTCAGTTTGCAGCGCCTCTGCCGCGCCGCATCTTTGGCTTTATTCACGGTCGTTCTTTCGGCCTGTTCAACGACTCGCCCCCCTGTTGTCGATCACTATTCAAACCGATACAGCGACCCTCAGATTCAGTCCCGCGGCCTCGTTGCCATGAGTGATCAAGAGGCCCGCAATCAGCGCGCCGGCACCACAAAAACCCGTCAAACCGCATCGGGCCAAGTCATATCAAAAAATGGTCAAATCAAAAAACAGACTTCCGTGGAGGAAGTGGTCATCGAGACGCAGGTGACGACTGTCATCGACGCGATACCCGTCCCCACTTCGGATCAAGACGTGAAGTAGGCGTGTTTTGCAATTAATCGGGATTCCTTTTACCGCACAATTTTTGAAAAACCATTCGCAGGGCATTTGATTGAAGCGGAAAGCCGTTGAGAGTGCCTTTTCAGCAATGGCTGGGGTTGTTTAAGGTCACCCTACCTTGCCTGTAATATAGGGGGGGGTCGGTTCATATTCGTTGACACGGATGGCGGCTTTTGATTTAAATGTCCGCTCCGTTAAAACAAAACAACCAATGAAAAAAACTCCACTTCGTCTTCTCATCGTTAGCTCAGCCGCACTACTCCTAGCTTCGTGCGCGCTGGTCACCGAAAATCTCGCCACTGAAAAAAACATTGCTAAGCTTCCCGAGCCCATCAAGGGCTTGGTGATCCAACTTAAAAAAGATCAAGCTGCAGTCGCTGCCCGATACACTCAAGGTACGAAAACGATGTTGAAAGCGTATGCTACGATTGGTGAAGCTATCGGAATGAAAAAGCAAGCTGGCATCCTCTTTGAGGAGTCGAAAGCTTTGGGGGAGGGTTCATCTATGAATGATGCACGGAAAGCTATGAGCCGATCTGCTGGAGTTATAAAAGAAATTCGCAATGCAGTCGCAAATTCGAAAGGCGTGACTGCAGCCAGCAAGTCCAAGTTCGTAGAAGGTGTGCAAATCAAGAACCAAGCTTACATGGTGCAGTTGACGCTCGCGACCGATGCTTCCCTCAAGGCCGCTAATGCAATTCAAAAAGCAAAAGGAGCCGGTCCGCTTGAAATGGCGATTCTTACCACACAATTGGATCCACTTTTCTTCATCGTTAGAGATGTGCCTAAATTTCTTTCTGCAGAACGTACTTTCAATGAACAATGCAAAGAATTTGCAAAAGTTCAGAAAATCTCTCTTCCACCAGTAAATCTTCCTACTCCGAAGCTTAGCATGGATTTCTAGTTTCTCAATTCGGGGTGCCTGAATTCAGGCGCCCCGATTTTTTTTAATCTCAAAATTCCTCCTTAGCTTATGTTTATGAAAACATTCATTATCCATCCCCTTTTTTTGTTTTCTATACTTGGTTTATTGATAAGCTCCCCATTTATGGCGGCCTTTTCCCAAGATGCATCGGAGCCAACTCAAGTTAGTAGCCAAACTCCGATTAAGTTTGCTGGTGTTTGGCTAACAGGTCGAAATGCCGACGTGGATAAATATTTTCCGATTGGGAAAAAACACACTTTGAAGTTTGGCTCGGAAGAGGGAAATGTGGTTTCGAGGAAAATTCTTGCAGAAATACGCAAAGAGGCGGTCCCTAATGGTAAGAGACTCATCGATGCGATTGCTCCGGATGACTACAGGCCGGAGGCCTCTGCTGGTAAGGCATTGGTCATGGCATGTTCCATTAATTATGAGCATGTTGACTGTAAACGAATCGGCCAACGCAAGCCATTTATAATGGCAGAAGTTGGTTTCGATTTAATTATATGTGACTTTTCAACACGTTCAATCGTGGCATGCCTCCCAGGGAGATTCGAACGAAACGAAATGGCTGAAACAGAAGATATTTCTGAAGCACAAAAAGAACAAATATTAGATCAGATTTACACTCAGGAAATGCCTGCGCAGTTTATTAAAATCTGTAAAGCTCACGGGCCAGAAATTATGGGCTTGGATTCGGCAGGGGTGACAAAAGTGACCGTTTTCGATGAGGCTATGAAAGTTATTCCGGATCACATCAAGGATCGATACGAATCCTATTTTGCCAATCTCGCTGGAAGCAACTTTTACGAAGGTGTTGGGCTCCCACTGCTTCCATTCTCACGAGGTAGTGAAATGGTCTTTTGCGCCATGCAGGAAAATCTTTCAGACGCTACAAATAGCGTGATTAACAATGAGGAGTCTGCAGATGGTATGAAATTCAGTCTAAAAAAACCTCTCTATGAAGTAGAGTTGACTATTCCAGCCTTTAAAACTGTTACGGCGCAGGCAACAGAAGAAAGAAAAATTGTTCAAACATGTTGTTACTCACGAATTACAATAAAAAAAGGAGAGGAAATAATTTACACAGCCCAACACGAAGCAAACAAGCAAACAAGGATTCCCACTGGATCTTCTCAAGAAACACCTTGGTTGGCCTATTCTAATGCTCTCAACGAAATGTTTTTTTCCGGTTCAAAAAAAATCAAATCTCTTATTTCTGCGTCGAGTAAAAAACAGGAAAAACCGCTTTTAATTATCAACCCATCAGGAATCAAAGGTGTCTTTGTTGCCTGTGCTCCGTGGTCCATTGTAAATAAAACAAAATAACAAAAAACATGAAAAAAATAGCCATCGCGATCTGCGTATTACTCACTAATAGCCTTTTTGCTGCCGCTCCGATATCCATAAGCGGCCAAGGAACTGCGCCTTACACAAATCTTTTTGGTAAACCCGAAAAGGCGGTCGAGGATCTAGCTAAGTCGAATGCCATAACAGACGCCATTAACCGCGCTCTGGAAAATCAATCAGAAGCACTTAGAGAACAATTTAAAAAAGCGGGTCCGACGATCACTTTGGAAGACTATTTTTCTAAAAAGTTGATAACAGAGTTATCAACGACACTAGTTAATGATGATAAAGCGGAAAAAACATTAACTATGAGATTTGAAGGCAAGCTGGATCTCACAGCTTTAAGAGACGCTTTAAACTCTGTGCCTGCAGATCAAGTTCAGTCGTCTGTGAACCTTTCAAAATCAGAAGCCGCGATTTTTTTCACAGTCAGAATGACTTCGAAAAATAAAGTCTCTACAGGAGAGCGTTCCTACAGCTCTAATGCTGAAGGTGATGCTGCAACAAGCTTGGCCAAAAATAACGAAAACGAAGGCAATGTTAGCGCCACTGATGAAGGTGTCTCAAAATCTGAAACTTCCCTTAAGCAAGCCAAAGGTAAATTCAAAGAGCAGGAAACTATTACCGAATCGAGTTCTGAAACTGAAGTTGCTGACGAACAGACGTGGAAGGTAGATAAGGCCTCTAAAACATCTTTTGGTAATGGTTTGCTTGATCGATTCTCATCCAAAGGTTTTAATGATGTTCTGGATGGTGCTGAATTTGAGAGTTCTACTGAGCTTGATACAGCTTACGGTGTCGGTGATGACATCCCTCCTGCTGTATGGAAGCAAATAGTAGCTGAGGTTCGCGAGTCGGAGCCCTCAGTAAAATACTTAGTCGTTGGAACGTTGGATTTCTCCATTCCAACTAAAGATCCTGTGACTGGTATGCATCTAATGACTGGAAAAGTTTCTGGAACTATCAAAAAACTTGAAGGTACGGGAAGACCTCGCACATTTGCCGCTCTTGCAGATATTGAAGCCAAGCAGTCTGCGGCTACTCAACAGGATGCCAAAACAAGGGTTATGGCAATTCTTACCGAAAAAGCAGCTGATGATATTATTGCCAAACTTCGCAACAAGAGTGGTTTGTAATATACATAAAATATGAAAATCAGGTTTTTATTCCAAAAAACAATACTAATGCTCCCGGTGCTTTTGCTTGGAGCAGCTACTTTATTCGCTGCTGAGCCCCCAAAAGGCTATGTTCAAGTGACAGCCATAGGGTCTGCGGAAACTAGGGATAGTGCTTTGATTGATGCTTGCCGTCTTGCAATAGCCAAAGTCCATGGAACTCGCATGCTGGGAGTTATGTCAAATCGCAACTCAGACGGCATCAAGATTGATGCCGCTGGCCATAGCGGGGGAAAAGAAGCCGGTCTTTCCGTTTTTGGTCGCACAACGGATGTCGGAGATAATACATCAATGACGTTCGGTGGCCTCCTTCTTCGATATGAAGTTGTCAAAGAAGAGAAAGAAAGTGGCCCCACCGGCAGATGGAAAGTTCATGTCAAAGGTGATGTCTTAAATACCATTCCTGATAAGTTTGCCGGTCGGCAGTCGGTTCGCCTTCCTAGTGTTGAAGAGATATCTAAAAAAATGGTTACTTCGAGCGCGCCTCCTGAGTTAATTCAGGAAGTAGCCCAATCTCTTCAAATGGCCATTCGGAGTGTATTTGCTAACCATCCCCAATTTGTCATTCTTGAGCGTGAAAATGAATCTGTTCTCAATGAAGAGTTGGCCCGCGCTCAAGGCGGAAATGCAGCTGTATTAGAACAATCTAAACTTCAAGGCGAGAAAGTGGCCGATATCCTAGTGCAGGTTCAAGCTCAACCTATTAAGGTGAATGTCAATACGGTCACATTTGAGGAAGCGCCATCATTGCAAAAAGTACAAATTCAAATTAGCGGGATGATTCAGTTGCTGGATCTCTCGACAAAAGGGGAAATTGGCTCTGTTCAGTTTGATGCAAAAAATCCCAAGGCGATTCCTTCAGCTGGGGAAGTTGCGCCAGCTGTCGCGAAGGCATTTGAAGATTTGAAATCCAATCTTGATAACTCCTTGCGCTCAGCCAAGTGCAACCTACTCGCAAGGCTCGGATTGGCCAACATGGTTTACAGCAAGTCGGGCGGCTTCGCCTTATCGGGTGGTATCGATCCTAATCTCATATCCAACGGGGATAAGCTAAGCATCTGGAAAGGCGAGGGCACAGCAGTTTCCAAGATCGCAGAAGGTATCGCCAGCATCAATGGATCTTCCGTGAGTTTTGAAACTTTAACAGCGTCCTTTGTCGACGGTGACGCATTAACTTTCCGAATTGAAGCGGCACCACCTGCCGTCTCTGCAAAATCGGAATCAACCGGACCAAAAAAACCATCATTAAAAGACAGACTCAATTTTGATTAATATTATGAAAATAGTAAAATGTACCCTCGTTCTCGTCACTGCGACATTAGGCGCCTGCGCTTCAAAGCCAGTTGTCAATGTGTCCGTTTCTCAAAATGCGGCTTCTTCAAGTGGGTCCTTTTCAGGTCACAGAAGCTCCGTTCAAAGCCAAGGTGGTTCCCAATCGGGAGCAGTTGCGCAAGTCACTTCATCTAACTTGGGTGACTCTGGTGCTGCAAACCATCATTCCTCATTAGCACAATCCTCATCGGCTTCCGGTGGGAATAATGCCTACCCAAGCTCAGGGAGCGCCCAAGGTGGGAATACCCGTATCACAACGTCATCCGTTACCTCATCGGTGACTCAAGTCAAGAAATCCGGAACCTCTGGATCGGTGATGGGAACTTGGTCGGGTGTGTCTCGGGGCGAACGTATTAGCGTTAAATTCGGCTCTAACGGGAGCCTTATTCTTACTAATACGTCAGGAGCAAATCCTGGTAATTGGGCATCGGCTGGCGGCGGAAGCTATGATGTGAACATCGGTGGATCTGGTGGCCAATTAGTATTGGTTAATTCGTCAACAGCTTCCTTAACAATCGGTGGATCCTCGATTGAGTTGAAGAAAAACTAAATCATTCCTATTTAATCTATAATAAGCCTATGCTGTCCACGTTGATGGCATAGGCTTTTTTATCTGTTTCTGATTCCCTAAAAAACCATGAACCTACTAATCTCTTTTGCGGTATTTTTTTCAACTATGTTGCTTTGCTATGGTGAAAAAGTCACTGCCGAAGGATTGGCGGAGAATGATTCACAATCATCGAGAGAGCAAGCTCTCACTGATGCGCTTCGTGAGGCAGTACGTATTGGGGCTGGGGTCAATCTCTCTTCACAATCGAAAACGACCAATCTGGCTTTGGATTACGACCGCGTCTTTGCTGCGGCCTTTGGGTATGTGCAAGGGTATCAAGTGCTCGAGTGCGGGGTCAAAGGCGACGGATTTTACCATGTGAAGATCTCGGCAGATGTATCAAAAGGCGACCCGAATACAAATGATAAGGTTGCTCTCAAGCAGCTTATAGCCCTCAAAAATTCCCCGATCATTGCTTTTGATATCAAAGAGGCCATTACCTTTGTCCCAAAAAACAGTGGATATGCCCAATCGTGGTTTCAGGAACAGGCAAATGAAATGCAACTCCATGTTGTCGAGTTGGAGGAGAATCAAAAAAAAGAGGTAATTGTCGCCCAAGGCGACTCTAAAAGTCAGGCGAGGGCGAAATCATCCCAGCAGAAAGTGGACTTTCTTATTCGGGGTAAGGTGGAGGGGAAATACCAGGTTTTTGATAGTGGTGATGACAACCCCTTCGCTATTTCCGCTAGTTTCGAGGCGGTTTGCCCTGATACAGGCGAGATCATTGCGACAGTCAATTTAAGTCCTAACGGAAAGATCAAAACAAAAATCGAGTCGCCTCAACTTGCTGCCAAAAGCGTAATAGAAAAGTGTTTGTATGGAACAGGAAAAGAGGGGGATGAGGGTGCTTCTGTATTGTTCCGCCGCATCTTTGCCAGATGGGCTGCAGACTTAGACTTAGGGCGCAAGGTTCGTCTTGAAATTGCTAAAATCGATGACAAATCACTCCGAGCTTTTCTGGAAAAATTGCGTGCTAGCGATAAGATCCATGCCGTTAATAAAAGAGAGTTTGACGCAAAAGGAGTAAGCGTTGTGGATTTAGAGACCCGACTCAACTCGGAAGAGCTAACGAAATCCCTTACAGATGCGAGTAATACAGACTACCTTGTAGATTATGCAACAGAAAGTGTGATTTTTCTAATCAAAGACGAGACGCCACAGTGGAAAAAGCAGTTGAATTCTATACTGTCTCGCCTTGGATGGTGATGGCGAATTCCTTGCCCATTTTCCTCTTTTAACTAGGCAAGGGGCCCCCAAACAATTATTGCGGCGTTTGGACTTCAGTTACCGGAATCGGATAACTGTCAATGACTCTCCGCTCATGAGTTTCATAAACCTCCGTTGATGGGGGGGGGGTACGAACTGGGTTTCTTTTTGGTTGAATTGGGCCAACAATAGGTTCGGGTGGGTGATAGTGTGGCGGAGGGCACGTGCAACACGAGGTCATGCACAAAAGCAACGAAGAACAAAAAGCAAGTATAAGAATTTTTTTCATGGCGTTTATACTATCTTACTACAGGGCCTGATTGAATGATCTCTCTAACGATTGTTTCTATTTCCTCATTATGGTTTTCTTGAGTCGCTGAAAGATTTGAGAAATCGTCAGCTTGGTGCATGCGTGCTTCCCCCGTTGATTGAAAATACCGTTTAGAACCTTGCTCGATCGTATTCGTTTGAGAGGAGTCTCCATTTCTTGCGGTTTTGATTAATCTTTCGACAGTTTCCCACGGCAATTGTAAATAGACATAAATGTGTTCGGTAGTCTCGTCAAATTTCCAATCTGTTATTTCACAACCTTTGACTAAGTTTGATATTTCTGATGATACAATATCGCTCTTCAGTGCTGTGTCAGCTGTTGAAGTGTCTGCTTGAATTATTTGGCTTGCTATTTTTTTTGCCATTTCTTTATATCCGTTAAGGATGGCAGCCCTTCTCGCCATTATCAATTGATGGCCTAGAGAGCCTCTAATAGCGGCGTATCCTTTAGCTTCAAATTCATAGTCGATAAAATCGATGGAGGATTTTGTTTTGGTTGCTGATGTTTTCCCATTTTTCGAGCTCTCGATTCGAGTTGTTTTTTGTAGATTATGCACTACATCCCGCATTGCCACAGTGCGGGTAACTTCTATATAACCCTTTTCATCGTAGCGAGGTTCTCCTTTTGTGCTAGCCCCGATTAGTGATTGTTGAATTGATGTTTGAATAGCATCGGATTTGTGTGCTCCCTGATCTTCCATTTCAAATTTTCCACTTACGATCGCACCATAAATTCTTTCAACCAACATGCGATCAGCGTCGACTTTAGCTCCTTCTATGGATAGCAGGCGTTCCTTTGCGCCAGCTTTTTTCCATATCTCCGGGAGTGGGGAGCTTTTAATAATAGTTTGGCCGTAGGATTGAGAACCTAAATAAATTCCAATGATGAGTGATTTGAAAATTAAGCGCTTTATTTTCATAGGTAATAGTGTAGAAAGTGAGCACATCTGGATTCAAAACAGCTGTCAACTAAATTGGTAATTTAAACTTTAACAAAAAGTGCCACGCTCGTATTACTTTTCGAAATAATGCATTTGAACTTTTCAATGCAACTATAACGTATGGGTCAAATCTGCTGAAATCACCCCTGCTAACTTTATGACAACAGTAAGAGCCAACAACGGAAGAGCCGAAGAATTCGAAAACGGAACTATTCGGAGAACATTTGGATCGAACATTATCTTTGCTGCTACGGACGGCAGCACCGTCGCTGCGGTAACTCGCAGTGGTCGCGTAGAGACCTATGTCAACGGCACAATAAGGCAAACCTTCGGTTCGAACGCGGTCAGCGCACAGGTCTCTGGCAGCACGGTGTCAAAGGGGTCGGGCATTAATTCTTGACATTGGTCAATTTGTGGAGGTATACTTATGGTGCGACATACAAGCTGTCGGATCCAGAAAACGGGAAATAAAAAGGTTGAAACCTAAAGGTGATGGTTTATGGTTTTCTTATGAAATATGATTCCCTAATCCAAAAAAAGCGGCGACTTGATGAATCTCGTCCGTTTTCTCCTGAGGTTCTCAACAACTTGGAGAGGTGGTTTTTGATCGAACTGACCTACACAAGCAATGCTCTGGAGGGTAATACGCTGACTCGACTTGAGACGGCGGTGGTAGTAGAGAAGGGGCTGACAGTAGGAGGAAAAACGCTGGCTGAACATCTGGAGGCAACAAACCATGCAGCCGCCCTCCGCAAGGTGCTCGAGATCGCCCGTTCGCCGGTATCAACGCTCACGGAGCATATTTTACTGGATCTCCACACCATGATTCTTCGGGGTATCGATGATGCGAATGCCGGTCGCTATCGTTCGATCCCGGTGCGGATTTCTGGATCGAGGGTTGTGCTGCCGAATCCAGCCAAGGTTGCAGGATTGATGTCAGATTTTTTCAATGATCTGATGTCAATGGCAAGCAGTCACCCTGTCGAAATCGCGGCAGAAGCTCACTATCGCTTGGTGACGATCCATCCCTTTATTGATGGAAATGGCCGCACAGCGCGGTTGCTGATGAATCTGATCCTTCTCCAAAATGGTTATCCACCAGCGCTTATCCGGATACGGGACAGGGTGCCCTATTTGAAATCCTTGGAAAAAGCCCAACTCGGCGGGAGCAATGAGGACTACTTGAAAATCATTTCCCGTAGTGTGGAGAGATCGTTTGCGATCTACTTCCAAGCTCTAGGCGGTAAGGGACCGAAAGAGGTTATCGACTCGAACCTACTCCGTATAGGGGATCTAGCGAAGAAAACAGGTGAGACCCTCGCCACATTGCGGCATTGGATGAAGCTGGGGCTTCTGGAGCCCGTGGATACGACGGAGGCAGGATATCAACTCTTTGAGCTGGAGATTGTTGATCGGGTGGGACGGATTCGCGAATTGCAAAGCAATCGTAGGACGCTGGCGGAAATTCACAATGAATTGAAGTAGTCAGAGGGGAAGTAGGGGACAGGCAACATTTTCTTTCATTGTGTTGAAAAATCATTGATGGCAAGTTGAATGTGGATGGAAATAAGGATCCTCAACCACGAAGAACACGAATTTTCACGAATGGCGAGCGGCTTCGCCGGAGAATTTGATTATCGGTTTTATTCGTGTTTATTTGCTCGATTTGACTCAATCGCTCCCGCTCTTTCGCTTCGGGCCAACCGTAGGTTGCCCCACCTCATGCCTGCCCATACATTCGGTTGTGGTTCAAATGTGAAGCGCTTGGGAAGATCGTAACGCCGAGGAGGACCTCAGCGTTCCAGGGGAAGGAAGATCCCGGCAGTCACAGACAGCCGCTACAAAGTGACGGGTGGCGCAATCAGAACGAGAGTCCGAAACCGATTAGCTGTTGGAATCGAGATGGAAAAATGACGATGTGACGTTCAAACAAGAGCAAACTATGTATTGCAAATAAGAAAACATAGTGTATTCCAGACAAGAGTATTTTTCAATATGACGCCCAATCAACGACTCGCCCAGCATTTAAAGGCGGCCACCGCTGTGGCCCAGGAGAGCGTTGTTCGTGGCAAAGATCTGACGCAACGCCAGCGTGAATTTCTCGCAAGGGCAGGTTGCCTGATCGAAATCATGAAAGGTTGGTATTTACTCGCTCCGCCAGGGGTGGATGCGGGCGATACGACGCTCTGGCACGGCAATTTTTGGGCGTTTCTGGCATTCTATCTGGAAGCGCGTTTCGGCAAGGACTACTGCGTAAACGCGGAGTGTTCGCTGGATTTGTGGGCGGGGCGAACACGCACGCCGACGCAGGTAATCATTATCACTCGCGAGGGCGGCAACAACAGGATCGAGTTGGCTTTTGGCACATCGCTCCTCACCTATCGCGATGAAGCGAGGTTGCCGGCCCAGTTGGTAAAGTTTCGCGGATTGAATGTGATGCCGCCGGGCATGGCTTTGGCTCGGGTGTCTCCGGCCTTTTTTGAAAAGGATCGGGCGAGCGCTGAAATCCTTCTCCGTATTACCGATGAGCAGGAGATCGCCAGGGGGCTTTTGGAATTTGGCAGAACTGCGCCAGGCAACCGCGTAGTCGGTGCTTTGCAGGCAATTGGTCAGGAACAAAAAGCGCAGAGGGTGCTGGAAATCCTCTCCATCGGGAGGTTGATCGTAAAACCAGAGAATCCATTTGAGAATTCCGGAGGCTTGATCGGTTCTCAGATTCTGATCCGCAGTCCCTATGCCGGACGGGTCCATGCGCTCTGGTCGGAAATGCGTAGCGCCGTGATCGAGAATTTTCCAAATCCGCCCGGCGAGCGGATGTCTAAAGAAGCTTACCTTCGTCAAGCTGGCGCTATTTATAAGAATGACGCCTACCATTCCCTCTCGATCGAAGGCTACGCCGTCACGCCCGAGTTAATCGAAAGAGTCCGGAGTGGAGGCTTCCCTCAAGACACGCCTGAAGGCCGACTGCAACATGATGCCATGGCTGCGAAAGGTTACTTCCTTGCGCACCAAGCCGTGATGGGGAGCATTGGTCGAATTTTCGATGGGGAGCGGCCGGGACAGGTCGTCGAGAGGGATCTGCAAACTTGGTATGCGAAACTTCATCAGCCTTATGTGGATGCCGGAACAATCCCGGCTTACTCTCTCGCCGGTTATCGGGAGAGGTCGGTATTCATCCGCCACTCGCTGCATGTGCCTCCGCCGCGCGAAGCCGTGCCTGATGCGATGGAGGCGCTCTTTGTGGCCTTGGCTGGCGAGGAGCATCCGGGCGTCCGTGCCGTGCTGGGTCATTTTGTTTTTGTTTTCATTCACCCGTATCAGGATGGCAATGGTCGTCTCGGACGGTTTTTGATGAATGCCATGCTGGCATCCGGGGGCTACGGATGGACGGTCATTCGTGTAAGCCAACGATCCGAATACATGGCAGCACTGGAGGAGGCTTCCACGCGTGGCAACATCGCGGCGTTCTCCCGCTTCGTTGCCCAGGAAATGGAAGTGGAATGGCGTTCAAATGAAGATTAAACCTGTTAAAGGAAAAACATTCGGGGCAGGTAACATTTCCTTTCATTATGCTAAAAATCATTGATGGCAAGTTTATAGTGTCAGACAACTGAGTTTTAACGCCTAAGATTGTAAGTTTTTTAAGATTCTTTGGGGACTATATCCAATCAACGCTCGACGGAAGCGCAGCGGCCAAGGCCGTCTTTGGGTTGCAAAGAGTGCTGTGTAAGGCGTGTTTTTACAAATTCAACGAATGGTCGCTTTGATGGGTTGAACGGTAAAAACCCTAAAGTTAATGGTCGAAATAGCCTGTTATAAAATGTCAAAAAATTCAGAATATATTGACATTATGAATAATATCTATACCCTCTACTGGATATTCATTAGAGAACTAAAGCATGAAATACTTTATAGGAATTTTTATTGTTTTGGCTGGATATTTTTACGCTCTGCATGAATCAAAAAAGGATTTGGTTGTTTATTATAGATACGATGGGTTGCATCCGGAGGTCATTCAGCGTGGGTTGAACCAGTGGCGGGAATTGAGATATATCAAGTATCAAAAGACCTCACAGGAAGGTTTATCCGTGCTCAAAATTTATGATGTAGATCAGCATAAAATGTATAATGCCAGCTATTATGGGGAGTTTATGGGCTACAAAAATGTCATCCGTTTGAATCGAACTAAGACATTGAATGCGAGGCAGTGGGAAGCTGTGGTGGCGCATGAGGTGGGGCACTTGTTTCTTCTGGGGCATAGTGAAGATCCCCGATCTGTCATGAGCAATAACATCCATGTGAATGCCGATGATCTTAAAAATGCGGTAAAACTTAAATCATTATTTTATTATAAACAAATAATCCTTAATATGATCGACAAAATCACTTTTAGGTAGAGTCCGACTTTTTTATTGAGAATCACTATGAAAACCCAAAAAATAAAATCTGATCCCGAGACATTTCGTCAATTAAATGTGAGGGAGTCGCTCGATGAGCGGCTTGTGCTGATTGTTAAAAATCTGGCTGCTGAGCAGAAGAATACTTTTTTGAATCCGGCAGGGTTGGCTCGTGCGGCGGATTATATCGAGGCGTTTTTTCTGGGCTTGGGGTTGAAGACGATGAGGCAGACGTATGAGGCGGATGGAGTAGAGTGTCATAATATCGAGGCTGTGGGAAGCAGTTTTCAGGGGAGGGCCAAACCTCATTACATTCTGGGAGCGCACTATGACTCCGCTTTGGGAGCGCCGGGAGCCGATGATAATATCTCGGCGGTGGCAGTGATGCTTGAGACGGCGAGGGGCTTGATGGCTGCGCCGGAAGTGCTCAAGCATTTGCGCTTCGTTGCCTATGTGAATGAGGAACCACCTCATTTCTCAACCGAAACGATGGGCAGCTACGTGCACGCGCGGTCGTGTCGGGCAGCGGGTGATAATATCCTTGGCATGATCTGTCTGGAAAGCTTGGGCTACTACTCCAATGAGTCAGGATCGCAGGAGTTGCCAGAAATGTCGGAAGAAATGCTTGCCTTATCCGCAGCGCTTATGGTGGAGCGAGGCATCACGCCTGATGTGGGCAATTTTCTGGCGTTGGTGGGCGATGAGGCATCGCAGGAGTTGCTCATGAGATTTGATGCGCTTTTTAGTAAAAGTTTAGGCGTTTCAGTCATGCCTATGGTAAACCCTGAAATGCGACTTTCGGATCAGTTCAGCTACTGGGATGTAGGCTACCCTGCTCTCATGCTAACGGATACCGCATTTTTCCGAAATCCGAACTATCACGAGCCAAGCGACACTTTCGATACCCTGAATTACTGCATCATGGCGCGAATCACTCGTAATCTCATCGAGGCACTTCAAAAGCTGTAAAAATCAACATTATGAACGACTCTCCCCAGCACGAGAACTCCGCTTACAACTTTGACTTGGATATTTATTCCAACCTCAATTCTAACCCCTTCGATCCATGAATTTCGCTAAAAAACCAGTTCGCTCGTGCAAAAGTATAGCACCCGCTGAAATCCGGGTGCTCGCCGAATTGGGGGGTGAAATTCTCATCCAGAGTCCTCAAGGGTTTCTCCTGATTTTTCGAGACCGGACACCTGAGATTCTCGCCCGCCAACTCCGCTATTTTGATATAGCCGAGTGGCGAGAGCGAATGGACATGGACCTGCTCTTCCCCATTGAGCTTGAAGGCTTGGTGGAACCCGAGCGGATGCACGATGCCGCAGATCTTTTTGCCCTATGCTCAAGCGAGACGTTGGCTCATTTAAATCAGGACATCCTGGATTTTAGCGCCTCGAATGTGGAATTTTATAATTGCATCCACTCCACCCATCCGTTCCGTGTCAAAGTTCGCATTCAAGCCCTCACGGTTCTACCCATGCTGAAGTGGGAATTTTTTAGCATGAACAAAGTCTCGGATCGCGTCCGTCGTCGCATCGATGCCGGCGAGAGCGTATGGGATGCCTATCTGGAGTTTCACCCAGGAAAAGTCTCGATTCTACGCCGATTGGCGACAACTCAGGCCAGTCCAGCACCCTGGCGTGGAAATCTTGAAGGACTACTGGCCGTGCTCGATCCAGTGGCCCCTGAAAAGGTGCCGTGCACCGACGAGGAATGGAATGCTTTTCATTCGATTTATGTTGGGATGAACGGCTTGAATGAGAGGTTCTATTTCTATGACAGACAGACCAGATGGAAACTACACCTATCCATCAAGCGGCGTTGGATAGCTGAATCAAGTCGCATGGGGTGGGCAAATGCCTACCAAAAATTTGCGGCCATTGAGGGTGGCACAGATGCCATCCGAGACACATTCGATTTTTTGGATGCCATCGGGAATGCGGGGGATTTTCTGGCAAGACGGTCTCGGGAAAAAACTGTTTCCGCTGAGGAACATGAGATCAAGTCATCTGAACGCTGGTTAAAGGCACCCCAAACTTTTGGCATGTTCCGATTAGTCGAGTGGAGTGCGCGCTGGCATCGGATGATGTGGGATTATGCGGGTCTTTCTGACCGGCGCGATGAGGAATTAGATCGTTGGCCACTTCTCCTTCCTCAGCGAGTGCAATTGAGCGATTCCGTCCAGGCGGTATCGCTTGGAACCCCGCGTGCGCTCGCTGAAGAAGGGCAGCGCATGCAGCACTGCGTGGGAGGCTATTCCATCCCTTGCTTCCTGGGGGAATCCCACATCATTTCCCTGCGGGATTCCGACGATCGCTCTCTTTCCACACTCGAAGTCACTACGGACAAATACAATGAACGCTATTTCAAAATCGTTCAGCACAAGGGTTACGAAAACCGCACTCCCGACCGAATGTTACTATCTCTCGAGACCAATTTGCTATCGACGATTCAGCGAGTTGCAGATTTCAAGGCGCTGGAAGCAAGGCGAAAAAAGGCCGCGAAAACTTACAAACTCCTGAAATCCAGAGATGGTTTGCTTGGCGAAGAATTCGGACAACAAGCCGTGGATCGGATCTCGGCTGCCATGGGACAGGATCGCTTGATGCGGCTCTTACAATCAAATAACAGATCCTAAAGCGCAGCTTTTATGAAACTCAAAGTTCCAAAAACCTTCCGCAGCACGGACACGAAGATCGTTCGTGCGTTCACAAAAACTGAACTCACACGCGTTCTGCGCCTAGCCGATCTTGTGGGGCGGCTGAAGGAGCGGCAGCGCACCTTCCAAGTCGATAAAAGAACGAGCTACAACGGCATGATCAAAAACATCCTCGATCTGGAATCCAAACTCAGCGCTTGTCCCTGCGCGGAATCCGCCCTGCGCCGACGCTATGGCCAGCAAGTCGAGGATCTCACGACAAAAGACTATTGGGGCTTCTTTCGCAGTCCGGCGGAAACTTGGCGCAAAATGTGCGGCTGCGAAGGGTGGTTTGTTTTTGACTATGAAAAGCTCAAGACCAAGGCATTCATTGTGACGATACGCAATTGATGTCCCATTCCATGAAGATCCTTCTTTTTATTGTTGCTGCTTTTTTCGTTCTCCCGAAAGGCGAGGGGAGTGAAGTGAAAGATCCGATCGATATCGCTATGGATGCTGCGATGGATCGCAATGGATCGACGGCGGGAATGTGTGAGGCGATCGCGGAGGCCCATGAGAGGTGGGAGGCAAGACTCAACACGGCTTGGTCCAAACTGAAAAAGAAGATGCCGGCGGACGAGTTCTCCGAGTTGCAAAAAGCCCAGCGCGCATGGATCGCGTATCGTGACCTCCAGATCAAATCCTACGAAGCCACCTACGCAAAAATGGACGGCACGATGTGGGTTCCAATCAGTGTCAGTGCGGTCATGAATCTCACCAAAGAGAGGGTTCAGAATTTGGAGGGCTTCTTGGGACTTCTCGATGAACGCTGATAATCAAAGCCGTAGACTGAAACAAAGCCTGCCAGAGATGAATCCAATTCTACCCAAGCAGCCATGAAAAAACTCATTCTTGAGCTCTGCGATCTGTGCTCAAATCCAAGTTGATTTATCAAAAATAACCAGCCGAAATTACACTTTTAATGGTAAAATAACCTGCTAAAATAGCGCAAATGAAACGAAGGGCACTCGACGAATTATTGAAATGGCGGAATCGCGCTGGTCGCAAGCCCTTGGTTTTGCGTGGGGCGCGACAGGTGGGGAAATCGCATTTAGCCCGGGCTTTGGCGGCTGAGGCGTTTGAGGGAATCCTGGAGCTGAATTTTGAGCGGGATGCCTCCTTGGCGGGGCTTTTTTCAGGGGCATCGGTGAAGGAGACCGTGCGGCTGCTGGAGGCCAGATACGGAATGACGGTGGTGGAGGGGAGGACGCTGTTTTTTCTCGACGAAATTCAATCGGCGCCGGAGGTGTTCGCGAAGTTGCGTTATTTTCAGGAGGAATTGCCGGGGCTGCATGTGCTGGCAGCGGGCTCGCTGCTGGACTTGCTATTGGAGGATCACGCGTTCTCAATGCCGGTGGGGAGGATCGAGTATCTACATCTGGGACCGCTGGTTTTCGAGGAATTTTTGGAGGCCACTGGGCGTGCGGGGTTGATCTCCTGGATGGCAGGATGGAGCTGGGGTGAGGCTTTTCCGGAGGCGCTCCACGAGGATTTGCTCGCAGCTTTCCGCCAATATCTCGTGGTGGGAGGAATGCCAGAGGCGGTGGCGTTTTTTGCCGAAACCGGATCTTATCTTGAGTGCGCGCGGGTGCAGGATTCGATCCTAGCGACTTATAAAGATGATTTCCAAAAATACGCGCGGCGGGTGCAAAAGCCTCGGATGGATCGTTTGTTCGCTCGCGTGCCGGCGATGCTGGGCCGAAAGTTCAAATTCAGCGAGGTGGACCCCGCCGAGCGATCGAAGAATCTCGGAGAGGCACTTCATTTGCTTTGCTTGGCGAGGGTGTTTCACAAGGCGCGGCGTTGCCATGGGAATGGACTGCCTCTCGGTGCCGAGGCGGATGACCGGAACTTCAAGGTGTTCTTCCTGGATGTGGGCTTGGCTTGCAGGGCTCTGGGGCTGCAAATCGATAACCTCGAAAAACTGGATGAACTGTGTTTGGTCAACCGAGGCGCGCTTTGCGAGCAGGCGATCGCCCAAAATCTGCTCCATGCTGGGGATCCTTGGACAAAACCCGAGGCGTTCTACTGGACGCGCGAGAGCCCGAATTCCACGGCGGAGGTGGATTTTTTGGTGCAACTCGGAAGTGGGATTCTGCCCGTGGAGGTGAAGTCAGGCAAAACCGGACGCCTCAAATCGCTCCAACTCTTCCTTAGCGAAAAAAACTCACCCGCAGCGCTGAGATTCAATACCGACAAGCCCTCGGTGGCTCTCATCGAAGGCGCGGGAACAACATCCCAGCTCGTTTCAATGCCGCTTCCTTTCGTTGGCCAATTTCATAGACTCGTGGAATCCGCCCTCAGCAAGACACCGTCCCAAGACAAATCAACCCCATGAAAAATCTGATATTCTTTTTTTGCGCGATGGTATTCCTCGCTGCTCAAGCCCAGGCCTTGCAAGTCGAAGCCGAGGGGCGAGCGCCAGGGGATCAAAAGACCGCGCGTGAACAGGCGCTTGCCGATGCGTTGCGCGAGGCTGTACGAAAAGGAACAGGAGTCAATGTGCTCGCATCGACTGGGGTGGCGAACTTCGCTTTGGATTTTGACCGCATCATGAGTTCGGCATTTGGACATGTGAAAAACTATGAAGTTCTTAGCTCGGGACTTGGAGGGGATCAGTTTTACCGAGTCAAAGTAAGAGCAGATGTGGAGAAGGGATCGCCGGATGCCACAAATGCGCTGGCACTCCGCGAACTCATGATACGAAAGGGTGCGCCCCGTGTAGCGATTCGAATCCGTGAGAGGTTGCCTGAATCGGATGGCAATGCCTCTTTGCAGCATGTGCTGGAGGAATCAGCGCGGGATTTGCAGTTCTTCGTAGTCGATCCAAGCAGTGCTGCGGATTTTATCATCGAAGGCGATATATCGATGAAGTACCTCGGCCGCGAAACCCTGAATGGCAGTCCACCGCAACATGCATTCGCCGCAATGGGCGCGCTCCGTGCGGTGCGCTGTGATACAGGAGAAATCATGGCAGTCGATAATCTCACGGGCAAAGATCCGGTAGGCGGCTCGGCTTTCGCAAAGGAAGCCTCTGTGCGAGAAGCCCTCGACAAAGTCGCTCGTCCCAAAGGTAACCCGGAGTCGATACCAACTATACTGAGCAAAATCCTCGCCCGTTGGGTCACTGAGACTGACCTCGGGGCGATGAAGCGCTTGGAGTTTACTGGAATCAGTTCGGAGGATTTTCAAGGAATCAAAGCCGCTCTTTCAGGCACCGACAAGGTCAGTGCGGTGTGGCCACGCGAGTTCGATTCACAAGGGATCAGTGTGCTTGATGTCGAAACCCGACTCGATAACATCGCTCTCGGTCAGGAGGTCGCTACGGCTACAGCGAGTCGTGCGAAAATAGATCGCTCCACCGAAAACCTCATTTCATTCAAGGTCACCTCTACAAATAGATGATGCCAATCGTGAGAACAACTACTCGAAAAATGAGATCGAGAAGTCCTCAGTTGTCCGCGAACTCCCCAAGACCGATTTCTTCGAAAAAATCGGAATAAGTGCAAAGTTGAGTTTCAATTCAGAGAATGCTAGAAAGCTGCTGCCTTCGATGTTGATTGTTACCGATCAATGGAAACGCACTCGTGCTCACCAACCAGAAACCAGCACCAAACATGTGCCGAGTTAAACTTGAAACGACTTCTCATTAACTAAAAATGAAAACAAAAATAATACTAATGACAGTTGTTGCATTTGCGATCTGCGGAGCGGCCTTTGCTCAAAGCTCGGCACAAAAATACCAGCAAGCCGATGCGGAACTCAATCGCGTTTACAAAGAGCTTCGCGCGTTGCTTGCCCCAGCGAATCAAAAGAAACTCAAGGACTGGCAAATGAAGTGGGTCCAAAAAAACGAAAAGATGACGAAAAAGGCGAGCGATCCAACCGATAAAGCGAGTCTCTTGCTAGAGCCCACCCAAACCCGCCTTGCGGAGTTGGAGGAATTGCTGGCCGAAATCAAAATGGACGCTGAACATGATCTCGATTTTGAAGGAAATGACCAAGGTCACCATTTCAGCGCGAATGGATTGAATGATCTTCTCACGAGAGATTTTCCAGAGGAATCCCTTCGACTCACGCTAGGAATAACGCTTCCTCCGGGGATTTCATACACTGGGCGAGCCATTAGAGATATGTGGCCCGAGTTGCGTTATCGCTCCACGGAGGGAAACAAAAAGTTGCATGTGCACACATTTTCCGAACCTGAAGAAGGCAATGCTATCGAGGGACATCATGCCTGGCACAATGGGTATCACATCTCGGCAGATGCCTCTGTTGCCATAGTTGAGGCGATGGATGATGCTGCATTTTATTCCGATGGGGTTGAAGGGCAGACTTGCTACTATGTTTACCAGCTGCCGGCTTTAGCGGATGTGCCACGAAATGTGACCCATGGCACGGCCCCAAAGGAGATCCTTCTTAGGCCCTTCAAATCCCTCACCAAGGCTCAGCTCGCCGAGGCTTATCCCGATGCTGCAGCGCCCAAAGCGGAAAATACGAGGGCTGTGGAATCTCAAGAAAAGTCATCCGATGCCGAGCCGAAACCAACCGAGGTGCCAGATGCAAAGGCGATCTCTATTCCCAGAGAATTTATTGGAACTTGGGACAGTCGTCCCATGTCTGAAGAATCTCAAGTGCAAATTACCGAAAAAGAAATGCGATATTATTTGGGTGAGGTTGTT
>Ga0214919_10004345_pt1 | contig 20782 bp, 18 predicted proteins | sample LL1503_MetaG_FD_177994 | JGI IMG/M metagenome (GOLD analysis project Ga0214919, IMG submission 177994) | Freshwater microbial communities from Lake Lanier, Atlanta, Georgia, United States - LL-1503 | ecosystem: Environmental > Aquatic > Freshwater > Lake | place: USA: Georgia | collected... | reverse complement strand
GCTCTAATACCGTCTTGCCTCGCTGATCCATGGGCTTTAACCAACCGTCGGCACTGAAGATAACCGCGCCAATATTGTTTTTCTGCAAAGCTGCTTTCAAGCAAGAAGCCAGCGTACTTTTTCCACTTCGAGCCAAGCCTCCTAAAAAAATCAAGTCGCCTGGCTCAATCTGGGGAATAAGTGTTTGGCAGTAAGAGAGCATGGCTTGATAATCTTGCAAAATAAAACGCACTGCCATTGGCAGATTAGGGGCGATGAAATCGGGTAGCGCAGGATACTTTCCATCTAAGCCCGCATTGCCCGTTTCTACCAAAATAGATCGCACACCAGCACGCTGCGCAGCAAGCAAATCAGCAGTGCTATCACCAATCATCCAAGATGCTGATAAGTTGGCATTGAGCTCTTGCTGTGCTTTTTTGAGCATCCCAATCGCAGGTTTGCGGCAATCACACACTTTTTTTAGCGATAGTACTTCGCCAGGAAAACCCTTATCCGGATGATGTGGGCAGTAGTAGATTCGATCTACATAAGCGCCTTCTTGGCCTAAGAGTGTCTCCATCTTGCGATGAACCAGATCTACCTCTTCTGGGGTGCACTCCCCACGCGCAATCACCGGCTGGTTCGTTACTACTACCGTGCGATAGCTTGATTTATTGATCGCGCTAATCGCACCAGCAACACCTGGAAGTAATTGAAATTGCTCAGCGTGAGCTAGCTGATCTACTGGCACATTGATCGTGCCATCGCGGTCTAAAAATACGATCTTTTGCTGATAGCGCAAATTCGATGCTGCAATTTTTCCAGATTCAAGATCTGCGCAGACTTTATCTAAACGCTTAGGTGTGCCGCCATCTTTAATATACTCAGGACTGTTATAGCCGCGTAGCAATACCCCTTTAGCAATGAGCGCTGGGAAAAGATCTTTTCCAAAATCTAGCAGCGCGGTATTGCCTTGCCAATCCAATAATGCTGTTTTTCGAAAAAAGTACATCCCTGCATTCACAAGATTGGATAAATATTGATTGGGGTTGTGAGGGTAAGGATAAAACCCAGTAATTTGATTTTGCTCATCCATTTGCACTAAATCTGAATCATGCGGATGATCGTTTGGGTGTAAGAATAATGTTGCGCCAGAGCTTGTATTTTCTGCATGAAACGCAGCAAAGCGATCTAGATCAATATCAAACATCGTATCGCCATAAACCACTAAAAAATTCTCTGCTAATTTTGGCAAAATTTGAATTATTGAGCCCGCTGTCCCTAAAGGCTTGCCATCATCAATGCATTCGATCGCAATACCAAAGTTTTGTTTATCATTACAAAACGTAATAATCTGATCCGCCCCGTGATTCACCAAAATCAAAATCTGCTCAAAGCCATATTGCTTTAAGTGTTCAATTTGGCGCTCTAGCAATGGCTTGCCGCCTATATCAATTAAGGGCTTAGGCAGGCCTAGCAGACGCTCCGCAAGGCGCGTACCTTTGCCACCAGCCAAAATAACGGCTTGCTTCATGTGCGCGAAAGATCGGCCGCAATTTGCTCGATGGCCAGCTGCACCGCCTGTACAGAACCCAGTTTAGGGCGCCATCCAAGCTTACGAAGTTTTTCAATAGAGTAGGAAAAACGGGGGACATCGCCAACCCAACCTTTATCACCCTCACCATAGGTAATCGTCGCATTAGGGGAGACTGCAGTGACAACCAGCTGCGCAATATCGCGCACAAAAATACCCTCATCACCAGCGCCGATATTAAAGTAATTTAACGGTGCGCGCGCCTGGCTTTGAATGAACAGCATGGCATCAATTAACTCATCAACATGTAGATAGGCTTTGCGTTGCGAACCATTTCCTAGCACCTCCAAATGATCTGGGGTCTTTTTGAGTTTTTCGATGAAATCCAAAATGACGCCATGGGTTGCCGGTGTACCAATCACATTGGGAAATCGAAAAATGTAAGCACTCTTTAAAAAGCTTTCTACGCTGGCGCTAATGAGGGCTTCTGAAGCTAACTTCATCGCTCCATAGTTCGAGATCGGAAATAAGGGACCAATATCCTCTTGTAATAATCGTTCACCTAAATCACCATACACGGCTGAGGTCGAAGCAAAACAAAGCGAAGGAATATCGAGCTGTTTCATCACCTCCAAAGTGTTATAAGTACTCATGAAGGTATCGCGTAGATCAATTGCGGCATCACTAATGCCGGCAGGAATATCCGAATTAGCCGCTAGGTGCCACACCTCAGAAATAGGATGTTTAAGGGCATATTGGCTCGCGCACGCTTGATAAGAAGCTAAATCGCTTAAATCAATCTCTTGAAAGGCAAATTGAGAGTGCTGTGCAAAATTGGCCATATTGGCCATTGATCCACGACATAAATTATCCAAACCGATAATGGTTTTTCCCTCCAATAGGAGTTTTCGCGCCAGATTAGAGCCAATGAAACCCGCAACACCCGTTATGAGAATGGCCATATAGGAAAAGAAAGCCTAGAAATCAATAAGGGTCAATTTTATCACTGAACGCATGGCTCAAAATAGCCCAAAACTATCCTTAAGCCTTGAAATCATTGGTTTTTCATCCCTTATAAGCGCTAAATTCTTGCTCCATAGACGCTATAATTGCCCAAGCCTAATACCGCGTTATCTCAATAGTTAAGAAAAAATAATGTACATCATCGAAGCAGGCGCTAGAACACAGCATTACTGGAAAAGCTTATGGGCTCGTCGCTCACTACTCTATTACCTCACCCGTAAAGACCTCATCGTTCGCTACAAGCAAACTTTTGTAGGGGTGAGCTGGGTTCTGATTCGTCCTTTTTTAACTATGGTGGTCTTTACTGTCATTTTTGGCGCAATTGCCAATTTGGATTCCAATGGCCTGCCTTATGGCTTTGTTGTATTTGCTGGTGTGCTTCCTTGGTACTTATTTGCTAACCTATTTAGCGAAACGAGTGGTAGCTTAATCACTAATGGGGCGATGCTACGCAAAGTGTATTGCCCTCGTCTAATTTTTCCAGCGGCAATTTTGCTCGTGGGCTTAGTTGATTTTGCAGTGTCATTCTTTTTACTGGTGGTGATGATGTTTTGGTATCACATCACACCGAGCTGGCAAATCATCTTTTTCCCATTATTTATTTTGATGGCGGGCTCCACCGCTATTGGACTTGGACTCATTGCAGCCACACTTAATGTGAAATACCGCGACTTTCAACAGCTCGTTCCTTTTTTGTTGCAAATGGGAATGTACATTTCTCCCGTTGGCTATTTAAATCAACTGGTAGCAAAGCACTGGGAATTTGTCTATTCACTAAATCCTCTAGCAGGAATTATTAATGGTTTTCGCTGGTGTCTAACTCCTGATTCCATTCCGCTCTATACCCTAGGACTTTGGTATTCCATCGGCTTTAGTATTGCAGCGCTACTCATTGGCATCACTGTCTTTCGCCTAGCCGAAGACGGCTTCGCTGATACAATTTAAGCTTATGACTTTTGCCATAAAGGTTCAAAACCTTTCCAAACGCTACATCATTCAGCATGGCACACCGGCTGGCTCTTTAAAAGAATTAGTTGAGCATTATCGACGTAAGTTTTTCTATAAACTGACGCCTAAATTTAAAGATGCAGGACCCGATCCTTATGAAGTAACGCATGAGGAATTTTGGGCGCTCAAAGATGTTTCTTTTGAGATTGCCAAAGGTGCAAAGCTAGGTGTATTGGGGCGCAATGGTGCCGGCAAATCTACCCTTCTCAAGGTGCTAAGTCATATTACTGAACCAACTGCTGGCCGTATTTTGATTGATGGTGAGATCTCGAGTCTTTTAGAAATGGGCACGGGCTTTCATCCAGAACTTTCTGGCCGGGAAAATATTTTTCTTAATGGCGCGATTTTGGGCATGGGTCGCACAGAAATCTTGAGAAAGTTTGATGAGATTGTGGCATTTTCAGAAATTGAAAAGTTTATTGATACCCCATACAAGCGCTATTCCTCAGGCATGCAAGTACGCCTGGCTTTTTCAGTAGCTGCTCACTTAGATCCTGACATCATGATTTTGGATGAGGTTCTAGCGGTCGGCGATGTGGCTTTTCAAAAGAAATGCCTGAAAAAAATGGAAGCTATTAGCAATAGTGGCGCTACTATTATTTTTGTTAATCATGGCGTTGAAGCCATTAAACAATTTTGCAATCAAGCCATTGTGCTCGATCATGGCAGACTTGTTCTTAATACAACCGATATCGATCAAGCGATTGCCCTCTATCTTGGTGATAGCTAAGCGGGCAATGGAAAAATATGGTCAAAATATATCCTAAAGGGGGGCTTAATTCCCAAATCTTGGATTCGGCTGTATTCACTACCAATCGCTTTTGATGAAAACTATTCTTCGACTAATACACCGTCTCATTCAAAAAGGCCTGGGCTTATTTGGATTAACCTTAGTTCGCATTAGTCCAGTAGAAGATCGCAAGATCATTAATCGCAGCACGATGCGAGGAGCGATTCGGGCCTTAGCGCAGCGCGGATACCAAATTAATACTGTCATTGATATTGGGGCTTCCGATGGTCGCTGGAGCGAGGATGCGATGGAGTTTTTCCCTAAGGCACAGTATCTTTTAGTAGAAGCACAAGGCTTTCATGAGGCCAACTTGCAAGCTTTTACTAGTCAACATGCCAATGCTAAATATGTATTAGCCGCCGCTGGCGATACAGTCGGAAAAATTTACTTTGATGCCGGCGATCCATTTGGCGGACAGGCCTCTCACACTCCATTTGCAATCAATAATGTGGAATTGCCTGTCACGACTTTGGATACTGAGGTAACAAATAAGCAATTGGGCGGTCCCTTTTTAATCAAATTTGATACTCATGGCTTTGAGTTACCAATCTTAAAGGGCGCTCAAGAGGCCTTAAAGCAAACTGAAGTCATTGTCATGGAATGTTATGCTCAGCGCCTCATGACTGACAGCCTGACCTTTTCAGAAATCTGTCAACAATTAGATTTTTTAGGATTTCGCTGTATTGATGTTGTTGACCCAGTGTGGCGGTCATACGATGATAGCTTTTGGCAAATGGATTTGGTCTTTGTACGTAAAGAGCGCCCAGAGTTTGCTTATACCGCTTACGAGTAAGCCCGCATTTATTGCGATTAGCTAGAGTGTTCTCGCTTTGCTAGCTAAAATTTCTTGATACCAATCTAGGTAGCGCTGCGTCTGAAGCGCCAAAGAAAACTCTTTTTGTGCTTTGATTGCTGCTGCTTTGCCCATATCTGTTCTGAATTGAGGGTTATTAAATAAACTTTCAATCGCTTGAGCCATTGCAACGCTTGCGCCAGCTGGCACCAATACGCCAGTAACACCTTGATCAACTTGCTCAGAAATACCGCCAACTGCTGTTGCCACAACAGGCAATCCACAGGCCATAGCCTCCAAGATAGAGGTGGGGAAAGTATCAACATGAGAGGCATGAATATAAATATCAGATGCTTGATAGTAGGTCGCTACCGTTTGACGATTACTTACCGGAGTAACGTAACTAATAGTGATGCTACCAAATACTTCTTCTTCCCCCTCCTCACCTAAAGCTATCACCAAGATGGGGGTACTAGTATTTTTAGAAAGTAATTCTAGAGCGCTATGAATCGTTATATAGTCTTTGAACTTATTGCGTTTAATTCCATTGGCAGCAAAAAGCAAAACCTGGGCATTGGGTGCAATCGCCAATTGAGATCTAGCCAGAGTTTGGCTTGCAGGATGAAATACGTTTAAATCAACGCCATTAGGTATGACTTTGCTTTGCGTAATTGCTGGGAGCAGCATAGACTCTTGCGCTTTATTCATGAGCCATTGCGAAGGGGTGGCAAGGTAGAGATGGCTATGCGCATAAATACCTTGCTTGCGCTTCCAATTAAGTGCAGTGGTATCACGTGATAAACCAGGATATATGGAAATATCAGGACAAGTTCCACACCCAGTTTTCCATTTCTCGCAAACAAAAGAATGGGCGCAATTTCCACTCAGCAACCATGCATCATGCATCGTCATCACCACAGGCACTTTTTGACTGAGTTCAGATAGGGTACGAAGGTCAAAGTAATGTCCGTGCAAATTGTGAAGATGCACAATATCAACCGACTTAGGCGCCAACTCTAAAATGGTTTTAGAGCCCAGATAATGAAACTCTTCCATCCCAATCCAACGTGGGATGACATCTGACCCAATAGACAAATCCAATAAGTTGTTACGCAATCTTGCAATACCTCTAATACGAGCATGAAGTGGCGCCAGCCATTCGCGCAGTGACAAACATAACTTGGCCCATAATCCCTGATCACTGATCAGCGGAATGACTAGAACTTCTAGATTAGAGCTTCGTTTTTCACCAACAGCCAACCAGGCATCATGACCAGATGCTTGATAATTTTTCAATAAATTATCCGCAATCTGCTCAGCCCCACCACCCAAATCGAGCGTATTGACCTGCAGGATAGATAATTTTTTATTCATTCATTGTGACAATCTAAATTGGTAGCTAGGCTCATTTAGAGCTAAACCACTTTAGAGCTGAAGCGAAATGGGACGAAATGGGACGATTTTGCAAAATATACTTAATTCGCTGCCACTTGAACTGCTGACCGGCGTAGGTGTAATACTGATAATCAAGAGTTGCCAAGCGCTGCGCTGCCAATTTAGCAATGGCTGGATCACGAAAGCGAATATTTAAATTATTAGCTGCTTTTTCCACCAAATTGCGTATAACCAAATAATTTGGTATGCCGATGATCCCTTTGAAATACCAATGACTAATCGCCCCAAAATTTATTGCGTCGTCAGTAAGATCATTCAACTGAATAGCAAAAGCTAAGTTCTCAGCGGAAAATAAAGACACCCTTGAGACCACTAAATCACTGGCGCCAACCTGGTTGGGGCGAATAGAACTAGATTCACTATTGGGTACTTCTCGATAGACCACCAAGCGCTCAGGTAAATTAGCCAGTTCATAATGGCGTCCAACGCGCGAGACAAACTCATAGTCTTCCATGGGAGTGCGCGCCTTATCAGTCGAAAATGACCCTACTTTACCGAGCACTTCACGCCGAAACATGCAAGAACTGAGTACAAAGGGCGAGTCAAAAATCAGATCAAAAGCAATTGCCCCAGGGTTAGTAGGCAAATCTCGAAAGCGGCCTGTGGGCCCCTTTGGAGTCCAAACTTCCGCAGCGGTTCCGAGTAATGCGCATTGTGGAGAATTTTCTAAAAATTGAATCTGCTTAGCAAAACGCATTGGCATAGATAAATCATCATGGTCATGACGCACAATATATTTGCCGCGGGCTAGCGATAAGCCGCGATTGGATGCTCGAGAAACCCCTTGGTTTTCTTGTGAAATGAGCGTGATCCTGGAATCATTAAATCGACTAATGGTCGCCACCGTATCATCGGTTGAACCATCATTAATAATAATGAGCTCAAAGTCAGAGAACGTCTGATTTAATATGGATTGAATTGCATCGGCAATCAATACGCCACCATTTTTCACGGCCATGACAACCGACAGCATAGGGTTTATGTCATTCTTTGTGGGTAAAAAATCAGGCATAACGGACATTTAGGCGCCAGAAGTAAAGATTGGTGCTATTTTAATGTATGCACCCGATTTATGAATAAGGTCAAGGAATCTTGAGTATGATTTGGTATATGGTACTAAAACTCATAAAAACTAGGCCCGCCACCAAATCCTCTTCACTTAAAAGCAATTGGCAATGATTCACGCCTTTATTCTAACGGCCTATCGTGACCCCAAGTCACTAAAAAGCCTGATTAGGCAATTGATTGCCATCAATGGTAGTCAAATTTATTGTAGTATTGATCGCAAAAGCGAACAAATGGCCCAGGAGATGTATGACTGGGTTTCTGAGCAGGCACAATCTGATCCGCGCTATGCGCAAATTCAAATATTGAATGATCAAGTGATTCGGTATGCCAGCACCGACCATCTCAAGGTACAACTTGACCTGATAAGGCGAGCACTACTAAGTGGCGCCGACTATTGCCATACCCTCACAGGACAATGCCGTCTTGTAGTTAGCCCTGAACAATTTACTGCATTTTTTAACACGCATGAAGGTCAAAATTTTATTGAGCACTTTAGCCTACCCGCTAAGCATTGGTCAGGTGATGGCGGACTGTCTCGTATCCAATATTTTCAACTTTATGATGTGATGGATATTAAAAGGTGGCGTGGGATATTTGACATTAGTAATCGCACTTTACTTTTATGCCAACGCCTATTGAAAATAGATCGCCGAAAGTCGTATCCGATCAATGCCGATCAATTTTGGGGCGGTTTAGGATACTGGTCACTTTATAAGGATGCACTCTTTGAAATTCTTAATCACCCAATCCTAAAATCAAATAGCACTAATCCAATTTACAAAAACTCTCACTGCGCTGAAGAGTTTGTATTGCACACAGCTTTAATAAATAGCGCCTATGGTAAAACTCATAAAAATAAAATTATTTCTAACCATCTACGTTTTATGGATTGGGGAATCGGCCATGGTGAGTCACCTGCGATATTGGATGAGAAGCATCTTGATCAAATTGAACAAGGCGCCAAGAATGAGTACCCCTATTTATTTGCTAGAAAGTTTGATTCACGTTTCTCTAAAAATCTAGAAAACCACCTGCAAAAACTAATATAGCTCACAGTCCGCACTTTAATTGCGAGGCAAACTCGCTCTAGCATCTTTTATTTGAGTTTCTTTTTATAAAACGCTAAGTACTCACGCAGCTTTTGCCACCAGTAATACTTTTGTACTAAACGCGCTTCTAGTCGCTGGCACTTTTCATGCGAAATGAGATACAGCTTTTTATAAAGCTCCAACTGTAGATTGGTATCTGCACTTAATATCGCCTGAGTATTGAGAAATTCCTCGTCAATTTGACGAATTTGATTATGGGGTTTTTCTAAATGTAATATATATGGATGATTGCCTGCCAAGTCCTCACCCTGTGGCCAAGCATAAGTAGGCGGTAATGAATGGCAATTTCGAGTAGCCATATAGAAATTTAAATATGATTCATCGTGCCAAATGGGAATGGCAGCTTTTTTTAGATCCTGCTCTACTTGAGCAGCCAAAGATTGAATCAATTGGCCAAAGGATTGCGTATTACCACCCCAAAAACATCCTTGATAATAGGTCTTACGCAATTGAGGCGCTAGGTAGCTACTTTCTTGGCGATCAACCTCAAAAGCAGGGGAAGCTCTGAGATAGCCTGGATGTTGGACAGCAATCAAATCATGTAAAAAAATATCTCTTGGCATGGCTTGCACAACCTTCATGTCGGCATCCATGTAGAGTAAAAAGTCATTTTTCAGCAGAGCATCGAAATACTGCCGAATCCAATAAAAACGCATGAGCGTACTAAAGGGCCACGCTAAATGCGTAATTGGTATACGAATGATGTCGCCCCTAACCTGAGGAACATCCGTAAAGCAATAAAACTGCAATTGAATCTGGGAACTATCAAAATACTGGTCAATACTATCTTTGAGGGCCGGAATAAATTCATCGTAATACCTGCCAGTGGCAATAGTGATGATGCCCAAATTTAGTTTTGACGTGGTATGGTTCATATGGCTCAAATGCTCTATTTGACTTATTGTATCGTTAATGCCTAATATAATGACCTAATCACTTTGCCTTCTATACCGCCATTTTTGGGCCCCCATCAATGACCAACCCTCTCGTTAGCGTTCTGCTGCCAGTCTATAACGCGCAAGGCTATCTCCGCGAGTCTATCGAAAGTATCTTAGGTCAAACTTTTGCCGATTTTGAGCTCATCATCATTAATGATGGATCTACCGATGACTCTAAAGCTATTATGGATTCTTATGCTGATACTCGGATTGTGATCATTGATCAAAAGAATGCAGGATTACCGGTCTCTTTGAATCGAGCCATAGCCAAAGCAAAAGGCAAGTATTTGGCTAGGCAAGATGCAGATGATGTAAGTCTGCCGACTCGGCTTTCTGAGCAAGTGGCTTACTTAGAGGCGCACCCAGATTCCGCCTTGCTAGGTACTTGGGCGCAGATTATTGAAAAAGACAATTTAACTGCTCGCACACTAACCCACCCCTGCAAAAATGGTGAGATACAAATCAAACTTTTGTTTTATAACTGTTTTGTACACAGCTCAGTGATGATGCGTAAAACCACTTTAAATCAGTGTGGTGTTTATCCAGAAGATCCCGACAAATTTCCACCCGAAGACTATGATTTGTGGCTTCGTATTGCTCAAGTTGCTCAAGTAGCCAATCTACCAAAAATGCTTTTGCAATATCGAGAATTACCCGACAGTATCTCTCGGCAAAAACTCGAGATCATGCAGGCACGTGCGCGTAGGATGTCTTCGCGCGCCTTAAACATCATTCTTTGTGATACTGCTCTGACAAACAAGATAGTCCAACTGGTTGATGCTATGTGTGAAATTCCGGTTGTGCTAACAAAGAAAAACTATCAAGAACTCCAAGCATTATTAGAGCACGTAGGTAAATATCAGTTAGTCTGTTGGCCAAGTGATAGAACTGATATTGCAAAAGGCTTACATGACTGCAGATCCTACTTAAAATTGGCATACGATAAATCTCGAGTACGCGCGATCAATCAATACTTACCTTTTGATCTATATAGCCTTTTAAAGAAACTGCGGCGATGAACCTAGCTAGCACAAACCAAGGTCTAGTCGATGTTGTCATCCCCGCATATAACGCTGCGCGGTATATCGAGGAAACACTCATTTCAGTAGCTACACAAGGCAAAGCGCTTGCCAAAGTCATTGTAGTTAATGATGGGTCAAGCGATAGCACTGCTGAAATAGTCTCTCGTTTTGCTGCAAGCCATCCCACAATTGCCATTCAAATTATTAGTCAAGAAAATGCAGGGCTTTCTGCTGCGCGCAATGCGGGGATTAAGGCTGCCACGGCTCCTTATATCGCGTTCTTAGACGCAGATGATCTTTGGCTTCAGGGAAAGCTCAATATGCAACTTGCCGTTTTTAATCAATCTAAAGATGAAAAATTAGGTCTGGTATATTGCGCATACGGAGTAATCTCAGGAACCTCAGCTAGATTACCTACAGTAGCACTCATTCACCCTAAGCTACGTGGCAACGTAGCACGCAAACTACTACTGGGTAATTTTATTTCTGGAAGTGGTAGCGCTGTTCTCATTAAAAAATCAGCGTTTGATTTAGTCGGTTTGTTTGACGAATACCTTCGTGCTGGCGAAGACTGGGATATGTGGCTGCGTATTTCTCAATCCTTCTATATGGACTATTGTCCAGAAGAATTAGTACTTATACGCATTCATGACACAAATATGCAAAAAGATACCTTCCGCATGCTCTCAGCTGATTTAATGATATTGAATAAGTTTGAAGTATTGCAGCAAAGCAACTTCTTTTTACTTTGGAAGATTCGTACTATCTTATTTAATCAGCACATGACAGCCGATGCTATTCCTGGGTTTGATCAATGTGCACCCAGCTTACAAAAGAAACTGTCCGGCCTCAGACTAAAAATCGCTTTTATAGCAATTGCGCCCTTGGCCATCATTGCAAAAGCCTATATTAGCCTAAAATCCTTGAAGCTTTCTTCCTGAGAATTATTTCCCTAAGCTCTTTTGATGAATTGATCTAGCAGCAATTCTGCCCCATAGTTTGGTGGGGATCTTAAGTAGCAACATCGCCATATTGCTGTAAATCCCGTTTTCTTTACAAGCACGTACGATCTCGGTATTTAGAATCCAGTTACGTGAAAGGCCTGCAGTACTAGCGCCCCCAGCCCTCATGCGAACAACAGGCTTTGGTAAGTAGGTATAGGACGCCTTGTTTACGGCCAAAATACGAATCAACATTTCGTAGTCAGCCGCGATTTGATAATTCGTTTTAAATAGACCTACTTCATCATAAATGCGCTTTTTTACAAAAACTGTAGGATGTGCTGGCATCCAGCCATACTGAAAGCGACTTGGATGAAACTGACCTGAGTCGTAATAACGCAAAATGTGTTCCGGATTATTTTCATCCACCAAAATCAAATCGGCAAACACGACATCAGCGCGTGCCTTTTGCATCTGCGCCATTAAGTCAGTCACGACGTGCGAATTCATATAGACATCATCTGAATTTAGAATCCCAATTACATCACCTGTGGCCAAGGCAATGCCCTTATTCATGGCATCGTACATTCCCCGATCAGGCTCTGAAATGGTCTTGGCAATAGACGATTGATACTTTAGGATAATATTTTGCGTCCCATCTGTTGAGGCGCCATCGATTACGATGTATTCAATCTGTGGATAATCTTGATTTATAACCGATTGGATTGTGTGCTCCAAAGTGTTAGCACTGTTGTAGCAAGCGGTAATGATAGAAACTTTCACAGAGAAATTCCTAATACCTCTTGAATAGCCTCAGCAGGACTCACCCTTTTCTCAGCTATATAGCGCTCAACTTCTGCAACTTTGGCGTCAACTAAAGATCGATACCACAGCGCCTGTAAGAAATGAAACTGGGCGCCCTTTGCTCCATCTAAAAAGCCCATCATGAAGATATAGCGCCAGAGATAGTAAGTCCAAGCGCGAAGCCCGCCTGGTAGCTTGGCATAGATATTTTCCTTAATCCAACGCTTCGTGCCAATGGATGTGCTGGACGTCAATGACGCTACAGAATTGGTACCGGAAAATCTATACTTCAAATTGAGTAAATCTACTGCTTCCCGGCTTGAGTAGTTGTTGTGCTTTTCAATCCACCAACTCAGAGGCCTGAGATTATCATCAATCAAGACGCCCGAAAGATGGATGAACCTGCCGCCTATCTTGATATGCTCATCCATCCAACGCGCTTCAGACTGCCCTTTGCCAAAGCGAAATATTCGCATGACACGGTTTGCCCCAACGCCACCATACTCAATTAATTTACCCTGAAATACCATTTTACGAATACAACTAACCCCATCTACATCTGAACCTAAAGTAGGCAGCACTTCCTTAATTTGTATAATCAGATCTGGAGTTAAGTATTCATCTGCATCGATCCGCATGACCCACTCCGAATCGGCTGGCAACTGGGTTAAGGCCCAGTTCACTTGAGTCGAATGATTATTTTCCCAAGCGCGCTCAAGAACCCTAGCTCCATATTGCTTAGCAATCGCACTGGTTTGATCTTGAGAAAAACAATCAACTACCACAATATCGCTAGTTATTGGCAAGATACTTTGTAAACACCTTGCTAAGTGCAACTCTTCGTTAAAAGTGAGAACCAAGACGGTTAACTTCATCTTTTGAGCGCCCATTCTAAATAATGTGTTTTTAGCCAAAATACTGCCTCAGCCCACCACCGAGGATAGCCGTTTTTAATTAAAGCATCACGATATTCTGCCAATAGTTTTGGCAAATGAGCATCGCTACCATAGGGCTCATTCACAATTAAGGCTTGCCGCCTTGAATCAATCGAAAGTTGTCGCTTATTAATACGCAAATAATGCTCAAAATCTGCAGCGAATCGATATTGTTCATCAAAAGGTTCTTGCAATAAGAGATTACGCGAATAAATGATAGCTTGATGTGAAGTAGGCATAGACCAATATCGCCAGTTATTGCTTCTTGGCATCCGCAAACGATTGCGAATCCAAAAACCAAATAAAGTTAAATCGGCCAAGGGATTTAATATCAAACTAGAGATTGAGGTGACATTACTTCCTAGAGTATCACCACTATTTAAAAATAAAACCTTCTCCCTTGAAGCTCTCCCTATACCCTTATTCATGGCGTTATAGATACCAGTATCTGGCTCTGAAATAACAATATCACCTGAATTTGCAAAACTCTTAGCCAAATCTACTGACCCATCAGAAGAAGCAGAGTCAATAAAGACCCATTGATACGATCTATCCTGCAGATGTGCCATTGATTCAATCGTTTTTTGTAAACCCAGGCGATTATCTTTATTGATGGTGATGATACTTAGCATAGGATTAAATATTTGCAGCACTCTTATATAACATACTAGGATTTTTATACTGTTGATAGGCGTATACCGAGAGCAATACTCCCCAAAAGGCCAAGCCATTAGAAAAGCCCCCTACTGAAGTTGCAACACAAGTAATGGGAGTTAATACCAAAACTGCTATCCTCCAACCAGTCTCACGCTTAACCAATAAAAAAAACAAAATTGGAATTAATAAGGTGACATATATACCCAACTGATAGAGAGATCGGGTATAGAAGGCTTGCAACATCAACGGATCACAGTTATGACTATTGCCGGTAAACCATTCTGCAAAGTCAGGAAGGCGAGTGCAAATATATCCCGGAACCTTTTGGTAAACACCATAACCAAAGGGCTCTTTAAGAACTTCAATAAAGCTATCACCGTAGTGATTAAAAATTGCCTGAAAGGACTGTACACGATCAATAGATCCCAGTGGGGCGCTGATGTTTCTGCCTTTGCCAATATAGGCAGCAGCAGCAGAGGCCAAGATGACAACCATGACTTTGTATCGCCACCCAACTGATAAAAAGTAAAAGAAGCAAACTACAGCGAAAGAAAGTAAGCCAGAGCGGCTACCAGCAAGAATGATCGTAACAACTAATAATACAAAATCAAGCAAACGGCGTTCGCCATAAATAAAGAAAACAATAATGAAGCAATTGAGATAGAAAGTAATTTCAAAATTATTTTCAAAAATAAAAAATGGTCTGGTAATCATGAGCTGCGAAATATTGGCACCCTCATTTAGATGAACTAAAAAAAGATTCCACAACAAAACTAATGGGTAGGCTATTAAAAAAATGCGTATCCATTTAGATAGATTAACCTGAGGTATATTTTGAGAGTACAAGGCTAATATACAAATATAAGCAAAGGGTTTTAATGTAACTATGTAGTTGTTTGGAAAACTGGTATCAGGTGGAGTTGGGGATAAGAAGTAATAGCCCAGCAAGAGGGCAAGGCCAAGCCAAAAGATATGGGAGACGGTTTGATTTAGGTCACGAATCTTGAAGATCAAATAAACCAATAAAGCGAGATCTGGCAAGAAATACACTGGGTAGTGCTTGATAAATAAAAGCGTATGTATTGCAAAGCAAACTAGGACAATCCCAATAAATTGTAGCGACCTGTCGAGAAAACTAGGCACGATACTTAGCCTTTAAGCTAACAGCAAAGATTGCCATAAAAATACCAAGAATGAGAGCAGCGTAAATTACTTTGCTGACTTGCGGCTGTATGTAACTATCACTAATACGTAATGAATCAGTAGGCGATGCCTTCTCATAAGCAATTACTGTACTTAAATTTTCCTTATTTTTTTGTGCCTGGGATTCATAAACCCCATTGAGATCATCAAGAACTCGTACTTGTAATAAATTGGCGCAGCGAATAACATTTTCACGCCCCTCAATTCTCAAAGAAAAATGAATAACATCAGCATGATTAAGCAATCCAAGTTGAGTAGAATTAATAAATTTTTTGCGATTAGCATTCGAATCTTCACCCATACACTCCTGAATGAAGGAATTAGAGAAAGTAAGTGGGTTTTGCATGCCACGCATAAACTCTAAGCCAGAAAGCATGAGCTTCCATTCTAATTTGACTGGATCACCTGGACTAGATACCTGCATTTTAGGTAAGCGGACAGAGAAATCAGCCTCATAAATACGTGGAGAAATAACTAAATATAAGCCTGCCAATGCCAAGCAGATAATCTCAGAGAGCACCAAGGTTTTCCAACTTTGCTTGATCCAGGTGACTACTAAATGGTAGCTAAGGTTCATATATTAGTTAAGTTTGGCAAAATTGTAGAAAAAAGAAAAAGCTTAGAACGATTTCAAAGCACAATTTCGTACTAATTGGCAATTTTACTTCTAAAATCTCGGTGATAAAACCTCATTAAGAGGGGAAGTACCTCTGAGATGGTAAAGTCAGACTTGGCAAAAAATATGCTTTAACCCTGTTTTTAACCATTTACCCGAGAAATTTTTACTAACCCAATGTCAGCCACACTTATTTCTCTGTTTGTTTCTCTGGCGTGCTGCCTGATAATCATTCGATTTCAGCATTTACATAGTCATATCACTGGGGATGCTGATCTGCTTGGTATTCAAAAATTTCATGCCCAAGTAGTTCCGCGAATCGGGGGGCTGCCGATCCTCATTGGCATTACATTTGCACTGACTCCTCGCTGGTTCAATGATGCTAATGTTGCACTCTTTTCAACCTTTCTATTACTCTCAGCACTACCTTGTTTTTTTATGGGCTTACTTGAAGATCTCACAAAAAAAATTGGTGCAAAAGAGCGCTTATTAGCCGCGATGGTTTCGGCTGCGATTGCGGGATGGCTCATGCAGTCATGGCTAACGAATGTACAAATATTTGGTATAGACTGGATTTTATCTATCCCAATCATATCGATGATCTTTACCTGCTTTTGTGTTGCGGGAGTTGCTCACTCGTTTAATCTAATTGATGGTTATCACGGGTTATCAGGTGCGGTAGCAGTCATTATTCTGATCGCATTAGGCTATGTTGCCTTTCAAATTAAAGATTTTCCAATCATGGTTTGCTCGCTTGCGGGTATTGGTGCAATTGTGGGTTTTCTCTTTTGGAACTATCCCAAAGGATTAATTTTTCTAGGTGATGGCGGTGCCTATCTAATCGGATTTTGGATTGCTGAACTCTCTTTGTTATTGGTATTGCGAAACCCTTCGGTCTCCAAATGGTTCCCATTACTTTTGTGCTTTTATCCCATTTTTGAAACTCTATTCACAGTTTACCGAAGAGTGGCTTTGAAGCATGTGAGCCCAGGACTTCCTGATGCTGCACATTTACACCAAATTATTTATAGGCGGGCTGTTCGTTGGGCTATTGGCAGCCCTGAATCTCAATTACGCACCCAACGGAACGCAATAACAGCCCCATACCTCTGGCTACTATCAAGCGTAGCAGTTGTTCCAGCAGTAATCTTTTGGAATAACCACATCGCCTTAAAAATTTGCACAGGACTTTTTGCACTTACTTATATCTGGCTCTATTGGTCAATAGTCCGCTTTAAAACTCCGAAGTGGCTCATCATTCAAAAGTAAAAGAATTTAAGCTAGTTAAAGTGCACGCTTTTTATCTGGACGCCTAAACGGCGCCCATCTGTACTCACCCCAAGATCTCTTGGTGTATAACAGCTTGATAACTGCATCCGTGCAGTAACAATGTTAGGGGAATTTTGATATTCAGGGGCAAGATTTAATGTAATAGTAGTGGATTCATTAGTATTCCACTGATATATCAAGGTATTTACTGGTAACTTACCCTTACCTAACTCCCATGAGAGTACTTCAAAGCGAGCCGTTAAAGGCTGATTTTTCAGATTAGGGCGATTAGGAATCAATACCATTTCAAGCTTTTTTGCTCCTTGAGGAAAGCGTTGCTCCCAAGAGCCGGTTGTCCAATTATCTTTATAAACCGGCAGATCTTTAACAAAACAATCTGCCCCCGCCTTGAAGGGTAATCTTCCAAATGAGGTATATACCTCATAGATAATTGAAACTAAAACTAATATTAAAATTAAGAATATTTTTCGGTTAATTACGATAGGCTTAAGAACTGGACAATCATAATCTTTATTTGCGACTACATATATAAGACCAAGCAAAGCGGCTCCGAGCAATAGATTTTCGCGTACTAGAAATGAATGTGCAAATATATTACCTAAAAAAAGGCTAATTAAACCGACAGCGGAAGGCAGTAGTAGTTGCTTATTATTACAGGTGCGAAAAGGCACAATAAATGCAATTATAAAAACTGATATCCCTACTAAACCGTTCTCAGCAAGTACTTGTAAAAAATAATTATGGGCATTTTCACCATGATTTAACTGCAAAAACTCAGAACGTGCAAAACTAATAATGGAAGATAGCCTAAAAAAATTCCCCTCTCCCACCCCCATTAATGGGTATGCAGAAAACATATTTAAAACTGCGCTCCAAATTTCAAAGCGTGAGCCTAATAATCCGCCTAAATCACTTAAACTATCTATTCTACGGTTATACATTTGGATTCTTAAATCCTCAATCCATCCTAAACCTGGAATTAACCAAACGCTAACAAAAATAATAATAATTGCTGTGGAAAAAATAATTGCCAAAATTAAAAAGTCTTTTTTTAGGCGACGATATAAATAAATGAATCCAAATATCACTAAAAAAATTAAGGCGATCACCAAAGATGCGCGAGATTTGCTCGCAATCAGTCCGATAGTGCATAACAAAAAGGTAAATAAGATGAGCAATTTCTCTAACTTATTCTTACTTTCTAAAAAATATCCCCATAAGCCCAATACCCCTAAGAGCATATGGGCAGCAAATGCATGCAAATCGGGCTGCATCCCTATGGCCGCATATCCAAAACCATCCTGTCGAAAATGGAGCTGAGCACCTGACAAACCAAGCCCAGTTGCAGCCTGAATAATGCCCAAACTTGCTGAAACTATTAAACCTAACATTAACGGTCGAAAAATCCAGGCATTGAGCTTTGTGCCTTCTGTCTGCTTTAGGGCGCTTATAACTAAAATAATCAATGCTGCTGCATTAGCGTAGGCTATCCAATTACCTAACGGCAAATAGTCGACGGAATAGTCTAGAGGTCGAAAATGTATAAGATTAAATAACACGCCCTGCAGAGAAGTGCTGCTAGCAGATAGATATAAATTACGAGCTACTCCAAGTACAGAAGAAAAAGTAATGACCAGAACTACCAAGCCAACAGGCCAGGGTGACAAGGAGAGTAAAAATGTAGTGGGGCTAGTAAAGGATTTAAAACCCTTCAATCCTGAAAAAAATGCCTTCACCAAGTAACCGCAAAATAGGCCTGCAACTAAATCAAGGCCCGGATTTGGCATAGCCAAAATCTCGACCTCAAAAAGGGCTCTCAGCATACTCGATAATCCGGCACTCAAAGGCAACAAGCTTAATACCCCGGCTAAGCCCCAAGGCTTAGGCAATAAAGACAAGGTAAATGCTAATAAGAAAAGAGCTGTAGAAGAACTAAATCCGTAATACAAAAGATACAAGATGTCATTACCAAAAACAGCAAAACTACCAAAAATTGCACAAACTAACCCAAAAAAAGCCAAAAAATTGGTTATGGTTTTAAAATAAATTTTTTGATGTGGCTTGGCTTCTAAATTCATTGGTTGAAATTGATTAGCTTAGGTAGATAAAGCTTTTATATTTTATATATTCCTTGGAACCCCATTTTAGAGGTTCTAAGTAAATTTACGGCAAAATGGCTGTGTTTAGACATTATTCCCCCTTCACCAACTCCATTATTAATCGACCACTTGATCAACCTGACTATTCTCATTACTGGCGCTAATGGCTTTACTGGTCAGCATTTGATGCGCCTTAGTAAATCCATGGGTATCAATGTCACAATTCTTAAGGCCAATATCAATGATATCGATGCCCTAGAGCTTGAAATTAGGGCCTTAAACCCTAATTTTGTCATACATCTAGCCGGTATCAGCTTTGTCGCCTCAAAAGATCATGAGGCGTTTTATCGAGTCCACGCCCTAGGGACTGGGAATCTTTTGAAAGCACTCACCCTTCTGCCAACGCGACCAAAAAAAATACTCTTGGCTAGTAGCGCAACTGTTTACGGTAATAGCCCCAACCTATTTTCTTTAGAGTCACAAATTCTTGCTCCCATTGATCATTACGCCATTAGCAAAGTAGCGATGGAAGAAATGGCCAAAACGTATTTTGAGCAACTGCCAATTGTGATAGCTAGACCATTTAATTACACTGGGGTTGGACAAAAAGAAAATTTCTTAATCCCCAAGTTAATTCGCCATTTTGCGGAGCAACGTCCTTTCATTGATCTGGGGAACCTCAATATTGAGCGGGAATTTAATGATGTTCATACCATTTGTAGCGCCTATCTCAATTTATTGGAGTTAGGAGAGCCTGGTGAAATCTATAATGTTTGCACTGGTCAGGCACGTTCTTTGCAATTTGTTCTAAATAACTTAAGCGAGCTAACTGGTTATTGTCCTGAAATTCGCATAAACCCGAATTTTGTCCGTACGAATGAAGTGATTCGGATGTGTGGCAATCCCAAAAAACTACAAGATCTTCTCAGTGCTAAAGAGATTAACTTAACTATTCCACCATTAAATGAAACTCTAGCGGCAATGCTAGTAGAAGCAAAAAATGGCTCTCAGAAAATCTGAGCTTTTGCCCCAAAGGATAGTTCAGTGAGGGTTGCCTTTGGATGCACTCTGCTCGATCAAGGCTTACAGAACTCAAGCGCAAATGGGATTGATGGAATTGGTCAATATTGCCAAGAGTTGCTTACAGCATTTCAGAAAAAACCGGACTTGATTTCAATCACCCGCTTTACCTTTGGCCTAGAGCAAAGTAGTTGTCAAGCGCAGCTACTACCAACGTATTCTCATTATGCTCTAGGCTCTTTTACTAGACTAGGAAATTACCCGATTTTTGATCAAGTTGACCTTATTCACAGCACTGATCAATTGATTCCCATCCAAGTTAAAAAACCACTAGTAGCTAGCATCATGGATGTTATTCCCTTAAGCCACCCACAATTTATTAAATCGTATTCGCGTTATATTAAAACATTCATCTGGAAAAAATTAACCCAACGGGCCGATCGCATCATCACCATTTCAGAATTTTCAAAAAATGAAATTGCCAAATATTTAAAGTTT
>Ga0214919_10004344_pt1 | contig 20783 bp, 22 predicted proteins | sample LL1503_MetaG_FD_177994 | JGI IMG/M metagenome (GOLD analysis project Ga0214919, IMG submission 177994) | Freshwater microbial communities from Lake Lanier, Atlanta, Georgia, United States - LL-1503 | ecosystem: Environmental > Aquatic > Freshwater > Lake | place: USA: Georgia | collected... | reverse complement strand
CTGTTCTCATCCTCAGGCTGCTGGTCATTTGCCGCAACACCGCCACTTCACTCCTCATCCATTACGCTAAAATTCCGCTATCGCTACATTTAAGCTCCATTCCTTGCGGTGCTTGGGGGTGTTAGTCTTACCAACAACATTTTGCTAAACAGAAAAAAATCCAGCAAATTTAGAGAAACAATCGCACTCTCGGTCAGTCAATTCTTCCTTCCACTCCCGTTTGATGTGTTTCTCAATTTTAAGTGCTTTCTTTTTTTCTTTTTTTTCTTTTGGAAAAATTTTAGTTAGGGCTATTGGGTTAAGGCAACATTCAATAATCAATCATTTATGCTATCTTTGAAATTACCCTATTTTTGGTCAAATAGCTTGAAAAACATTTACTTTGCAAACATTAACAACAAAAATTTGCTTGCCATTAATTGCCCTGCATTTACTGTTATAATGGCTAAAATGTTGCCCATTTGTTGCCCAATCATCGTTAAGTACTTTAAATACTAACTACTTTATATTCTGTATCGGAAAGTAGTTTGAAAATTTATGTTGACACCCTATTTTTTTTCAAAAAATATTGAATTATAATTATATATTTATGGCTTAATTTTTAAAACCTCGATAAAGAAGCTTGAATTACCCATTTATGAAAAAATACTTTCTACACAACGGCACGGAAAGCAGCGGCCCTTTTGATTTTGAAGAATTGAAAGTCCGAAAAATAACCAAAACAACTCCCGTATGGTTTGAAGGAATGGAGCACTGGAAAAATGCCGAAGAGATTCCCGAGTTGACAAGTGTTTTCGTAGCAATTCCGCCCCCTTTACAATCCTTTTCGACAGTTCCCCCTAAACCAAAAGCGGAGAAAAAAAAGAAGAAACAAGAAATTTTGGGATTGTCTAAAAACACCTTTTTTGTTGTTTTAGGACTCTTGGCTTTGGCAGTTGGAACAATTGTATTCAACACATTACAAGACGAGAGAAGCCGAGAACTCAAGCTTAAAAATCATAAAACCGAAGTGGAGAATTACCAATACGAACTCCAACAAAAAGAAATTGAGGAACAAAAAATCATAGTGGCTGCAGCAGAAAAAGCTGCTGCCGAAAGAGCCGTCCAAGAGCAAAAAAAAGCCATAAGCTATAGGCTTCTGGAAATTCCGGATTTACTAGCCGTAGCAAGGGACAATTTAGAAGCTGCCGAGAGCAAGCTCAATGATTCCCGAAGTTTTAAGATCCTGCGAACCGCCAGCGAAAGAAACGAACAAATGAGTTTGTTGCAAAATGAAATTGACGGTTATAAAAGCGAAATCGACCAATTAGAAAAAGAGTTGGAAGAACTGAAACTCGAATCGGAAAAAATAAAGTAACGCAAAACACAAAAGGGTTTAGAACTGTTTCTAAACCCTTTTATGTTTTTACAATTTACTGATGTAACTGCCGTATAAATCCTTGAACTGATAGCCTTCAGAAAATCTATCTTTACTCAATTTATCGTACTCCACCAATCCCCAAAGAATAAATTCTTTCATGAAATAAGCATCTTCCTTTTCTAGTTGTGGCTGATATTTTTTGATTAAAACACCCAATGGAGCGATACTGTCCAGAATGGTTCTGTATTCCTCATCCGAGGAATCGTCTGACAATGCAAAACCACTTTCGGCAAAAAACCATTCCAATGTGTCGGAATAAGGCGTTTTTTCTCCCTGCTTTTCGAGTTTTTCAATTTTCGGAAAATACGCTGGAAAGAAGGTGTGAATCGCGTCGCCTATTAAATGCTGTGCGACAACGGCTGCCCCCTCCTGCTCGCCTTCATACACCAATTCAACTTTTCCGGTAATGGCGGGAATAATTCCCATAAAGTCGGACAAGCGCAAAGTGGTTTGATCCCCGCCTGATTTCAGGGCGCGACGCTCGGCGGTGCTTAATAAGTTTTCAAAAGCCGTTATGCTCAATCTGGCACTCACCCCACTTTTGTTGTCAATATATTCACTTTCTCTAGCTTCAAAACTAATTTGTTCCAGTAAATCCCTAGCCAATGAAGGCACGTAAACCAAATCGCTTTGGGAGGCATCTAATTTAGCCTCTTGTTCCGTGATGGTTCGGGCAATCTTGATGCTTTCCGGGTAATGCGTCAAGATTTGGGAACCAATTCTGTCTTTTAAAGGTGTTACGATGCTACCTCGATTGGTGTAATCTTCTGGATTTGCAGTGAAAACAAACTGCATATCGAGCGGCATTCGCAACTTGAAGCCCCGAATTTGAATGTCGCCTTCCTGCAAAATATTAAACAAGGCCACCTGGATTCTGGCTTGCAAATCGGGTAACTCGTTGATGACAAAAATACAACGATTCGCCCGTGGTATCATCCCAAAATGAATTACGCGGTCATCTGCATACGACAGTTTCAAATTAGCCGCTTTTATGGGATCGACATCGCCTATCAAATCGGCAACGGTCACGTCTGGCGTGGCGAGTTTTTCGAAGAAACGCTCGCTACGGTGCAACCAGGAAATGGGAGTTGCATCGCCCTTATCGGCAATGAGGTCTTTGGCAAAACGGGAAATAGGACGCAACGGATCGTCATTGATTTCGGAACCCGCCACAAACGGAATGTATTCGTCCAACAATTCGATCATTTTACGGGCCAATCGTGTTTTGGCTTGACCGCGAAGTCCCAACAAGTTGATGTTGTGACGCGATAAAATGGCGCGTTCCAATTCCGGAATCACGGTATTCTCAAACCCGTGAACGCCTTCGAAGGTAGGTAGTCCGGACTTGATTTTTTCCCTTAAATTGTGACGCAATTCGTCTTTGATACTTTTGCTTTGGTATCCTGATTTTTTTAATTCGCCTAGTGTGGTTATGCTGTTCATTGCTTGTATTTTATTGAAATTGTTGTTATTATTGAAACTGTTCTCGACTTCGCTCGAATTGACAAACTGCGACTGAAAACTATTTTATTCTTTTTTTACGATTGGTTTCATAATCCTCGAAAATCATTTCGCCCAGCCCTTTCAATCCGGTGTAAAAAGCTTTTCCTTGATTGGCTTCGGTAAACCGATTGACGAATTGCTGCAAATACGGATCTTTGGCAATCATAAAAGTCGTGATGGGAATGTGCAATTTCCGAGCCTGTTGGGCTTCGTTGTAGCATTTATCGACAATGTATTCGTCGAGACCGTTGCTATTCATGTAATAGGTTCCGTCTTTCTCGCGGACGCAACTCGGTTTGCCATCGGTAATCATGAAAATTTGCTTGTTGGTGTTGCGCTTTCTGCGCAATAAATCCATGGCTAATTGCAAACCCGCCACGGTATTGGTGTGATAGGGTCCCACTTTTAAATAGGGCAAATCCCGGATGGCAATTGTCCAGGCATCGTTTCCGAAAACCAGAATATCCAAGGTGTCTTTGGGATAACGCGTGGTAATTAATTCAGCCAGCGCCATTGCGACTTTCTTGGCCGGGGTGATTCGGTCCTCGCCGTACAATATCATACTGTGGCTGATGTCGATCATCAAAACCGTGCTCATTTGAGATTTGTATTGGGTTTCTTCGACCACCAAATCATTTTCAGTCAGCATAAAATCAGCCACGCCGTTATTGATTTGGGCATTGCGTAAGCTTTCGGTTAAAGAAATTCGTTCCAATCCGTCACCAAAATGAAATTCCCGAAATTCTCCGGTATGTTCGTCGCCATTTCCGGCTTGTTTTGTTTTGTGGTTTCCGGTTCCGCTGCGCTTTAGATTCCCAAAAATATTGTCTAAAGCTTGCTGGCGAATGGCTCTTTCCGTTTTGGCGGTGATGCCGATTCCTGATGTTCCGTCGTCTTTGAGTTCCTCGCGGATGTAGCCTTTTTTCTTTAAATCTTCGATAAAATCATCGATGGTATAGTGTTCGTCGGTGAGTTTGTATTCCTTGTCCAATTCCCGCAACCAATCGATGGCTTCGTCGAAATCGCCCGAAGTATGGGTGATTAATTCCTTGAAAATTGAAAAGAGTTTATCAAACGGAGACTGGAACGGCGCTTCATAGGCCTTAAAATAAAATCCTTTTTTGATGGTGCTTTTCATAGGTTTTAAAAGTACATTATTTTGAAAAGAACCGAAGCCAAACGTTTATTAATTTTTAGTTAAAAACCATTTCCTTTTTCAATGACAATTCCTATCTTAAAAAAGCTGCCTGATTTATTCTGTATGATTCCAAAAAATTGTTGTATTCCCTAAGAGTTAAAATTTAAAAAAAGGCACTTTAATTTACCATTATTTTATTACATAATTAACTAAATATCAGTAACTTTAAGTGTAAAATTATTGTTTAATCTTATTTGTTTTTATTATGTACCAAGTAATTCTTCAAGACAGAAAAGAAGCCGGCATATTACTTTCTCAAAAATTGGAAAAATATCAGAATAGTGACGCCATCATTCTTGCCGTTCCCCGTGGGGGAGTCCCTATTGGGTACGAGATATCCAAAAACTTACACCTTCCATTGGATATTATCCTTTCCAAAAAAATCGGACATCCTTTAAACAAAGAATACGCCATAGGTGCCGTCTCACTGGATTCAACGATTATCAATCAGCATCCTGACATTCCCAAAGAATACATTGAAAGGGAAATAAAACACCTCAGGGAATCAATGAAAGACAAATACAATCTCTACATGGGCTACCGAAAACCAGCCAATATCAAGGGTAAAACAGTAATTGTGGTGGATGACGGCATTGCAACAGGAAACACCCTACTTGCCAGCATAGAGATGTTGAAAAAAAGGCATCCTAAAAAAATTATTGTGGCAGTACCCGTAGTGCCATTTGACACCGTAAAAGTTTTTGAACAAAACACAGATGAATTTGTATACTTGATGGCGCCTAAAGATTTCAGGGGCGTAGGACGGTTTTACGAATCGTTTGAACAAGTGGCCGATGATGAAGTGATTCGAATGCTAGGTGTAGCCAATCTGATAGAATAAACGATGTTAATCCGTATTGTTTCTTTTAAAATTTGTCCATCATGAAAAGAGAAGAAATAAGCATCCCTTTGGCTTCTGTGACATTAAAAGGGGAATTGGTGCTTCCGGAAAACGCTCTGGGTATTGTTGTTTTTTCGCACGGCAGTGGCAGCAGCCGCTTTAGTCCCAGAAATAAAATGGTAGCAGAATTAATCCAGCAACACGGCATGGGTACTTTATTGTTTGATTTGCTGACAGAGCAAGAAGACCGAATTTACGAAAACCGATTTAACATTGATTTGCTGGTGAGCCGGTTGATTGAGGCAACAGAATGGCTCATGCACAATGTAGAAACCCAGGAATTCTCCGTGGCCTATTTTGGGGCAAGCACCGGTGCGGCATCAGCCTTAAGGGCTGCAGCCTATTTTGAAAAAAAAATAAAAGCGGTGGTGTCGCGTGGCGGACGACCCGATTTGGCCTTAAATGCTTTGTCCATGGTAACGGCACCAACTTTGTTGATTGTGGGACAACTCGATGTTCCGGTGATTCAAATGAACAAACAGGCGTTTGACCAACTGCATTGTGTAAAGGAAATGAAAATAATATCTGGTGCCACTCATTTGTTCGAAGAACCCGGAAAATTGATAGAAGTTGCCGAAATGGCCATTTCATGGTACAAAGAGTACTTCATAAAATAGGAAAAATAATCCACTTGACGTGTTGCCAAAAGGGTATTATTCCTCGCTTGCCAAATGTATTCTTTGATACAGATGATTCAGCAGCACTTGGTACCGACTGATTTCAAGTAAATCTTCGTCCTCTTCGGAAAAATCGTGTAAATCGTCTAATAAATCACTTACTTCCACCAATTTATTGTTGGCTTCCTTGGTTTGTTTTTTGGCAATCAAATCTATTATTTCCTGTACGTCATTTTTTAATGCCGCGAATTTAGTGTGGTCCATGTCGTATTTTTATAAATTTTCTGAGTGGTTGGTCTCGTTAAACTTCTTCACAATTTGTTTCAATTTTTCTTTGCGTAAAACTTTAGCGGCTTTCACTTTATCCTGTTCTTTGTGCAACTTATCGTTGTGTTTCTTTATATTTCTCTCGTTGTTTCTTCCCATTATAGTGCTCTTTTTATTTCTTCCAAAGTTTTATTGGTGAAAATTAATTGGTTAATTATGTGTTGTCGCAATAAATCTATATCATCGTATTCAAAATATTTAGCCCAAGACGTTAAATTAAATAGGTTCCTGATTTGCTTTATTTTTTTCGTGGTTTCAAAACTGGTTCTCAGCATGGCTTTCGTATCATAATTCGGATTGTTTTTATGCTGGTAATTAACGGTTTTGTTAGTATAATTTACTTCTAGGTAATACAATTCTTCTTCCGCATTATCGATATAAAAATCGTTCCAAGCGGCAAAACCCAGTTTCGTTTTAGACGAGGATGCCGGTTCTATTGGCTCTAGCCTCCATTTGCTGTTAGCCAATCTTCCCCAATGGTTGGAGAGTCGATACATTCCCAATTCGGTGTAATAATACATACTTCCTGATTTGCTTTCGAATTGCACCTCTAAATTTTCAATGGCTTTTGCTTCTATTTCATGGAAAACACAAAATGTATTTTTGAAAGAATTGGGACTGGGACGAAATGATGCTTTCATGACACAAAGATAATCACAAAGTCAAGAATAACCCAAGGCAAATAATAATTGATTAGCTTTGTCCCATAGAATTTTATTAAAATCAAATGGATTATGACCAAGTCTTCACAAGAAAAAATGCTGCAAAAAGGAGTTTATACCGGAATAATGGAAAAGGATGAAAACAACAACTTTTTTTGTGGTGAGTATTTATTAGATTATAAAATGGCGATGTCAAACCACGCCCTAGGCGATTGGATTACTATAAAATCAGTTATTGAAAATCCGAGTGACATCAGCTACAACAAGTATCCCAAAAAATCCAAAAACTTCGACAAGGCCAACAACAAGCCCCAACAATAGTTTTTTCAGGCAACTTTATTTTCCAAAAAAGCCCGAATAAAGGCAGGTTCTTTGATTTTTTTTTAGTCCTAAACTGAAAACTTAAAAAAAAGTGTACCTTTGCAAAAAATTGTCAATTTTGAAATCTAATTACTATGATTTCATCATAAAAGACAAGTAGTTCCCTTATTTATGAAAAAAATAGTTGAATACCGTAAGCTGCTAAACGTAGACAAAACTGCAGAATTAAAGGATTTAAAAACCATTTATCGCAACGCGATGAAGGAAGCGCATCCTGACAAATTTCAGGGCGATGAGACTGGTTTGAAAGCTGCCGAAGAAAACAGCAAAAAGATCATTGAAGCCTATCATTTTTTGGTAAGTATCAATCCTGAAACCATCAAACAAAACTTACCGGAATATACCGAAACCATTGCTACATCAACGATTACTGACTACAAATTTGTCGAAGGACGATTGATTATCAATTTTTCTAACGGTAGCGTTTACGAATACATCAGTGTGCCTAAAGCCACTTATGTAAAAATGGTAAATGCTGATTCTCCTGGTAGATTTGCAAAAAGACACATTTTGAATGCGTTTACTTGGAGAAAAACCACCAACCAAGACTAAATTATTTATTTATCGAGATATAAAGAGCATCCCAAACGAGGGATGCTTTTTTTGTTCTATGTTCTTACGCCAGCTTGGTAAAACCAAATCCAATCAAAACATTCTAAAACTATAACAAAAATTTAGGTCTTAAAATTATTGAAGTTTTATAAATTTAAATACTTTTGCAATCTTAATTCAATAAATAAAAAATAATGAAAAAAATAATTTTATTACTTTCAGCTACTGTGGTTTTAATTTCTTGTACCAAAAGTTCCTACACTATTTCCGGTACCGCGAAAGGTTTTGAAAATGGAAAAACCGTTATTTTACAAACACAAGATTCAATTGGAACGACAATTTCAGTAGATACTGTTAAAATTGAAAATGGCAAATTTGAGATAAAAGGAAAAGCAAAGGAACCTGCATTCCATGCATTATTAGTAGAAGGAGCGCAAGGTTTAGTTCCTTTCATTCTTGAAAATGGCGATATTTCAATTGTAATAAACAAAGATACCATCCAAAAATCAAAAATTTCAGGAACGTATAACAATGACGAATACACTAAATTCAACGAAGAGTTGGTTAAAATTCAAAAGAGTTTAATGGATTTTCAGACTAAAAACACGCCATTGATGAATACAGCGCAACAAACTAAAGATACCGCCGTAATCAACCGATTGATGAAAGAATATTCCAAAATTCAGGTCGTGGTTGCAGCTGATTCTAAAAAGAAATACTTGAGTTATGCCGAAACCCATCCAAAATCATTTATAAGTGCCTTAATTATTCAAGGAATGTTAAATGATCCTAGTGCTGATGTTAAAAAAACGGAAGGCCTTTACAATAGCTTAGATGAATCATTAAAAAACACAAAGCCAGGTAAAGCCATCAAAACTAAACTTAAGGAAATAAAAACACCTGCTGTAGGAGTTACTCCTCCTCCACCCGCTCCAGCACAGGCTCAAGCACCTGCTGAGGCCAAATGAAGATCCGATTTTTCCGCTCCTAATCCGGAAGGGAAATTAGTTTCACTAAAAGAATGTTTGGGAAAAATCACCATTGTTGACTTTTGGGCTTCGTGGTGTGGCCCTTGTAGAGCCGAAAACCCAAATGTGGTCGCCATCTATAAAGAATTACACGCCAAAGGACTCAATATTGTAGGCGTTTCTTTAGACAAAGATGCCGCAAAATGGAAAGAAGCCATTGCAAAAGATAAATTGACCTGGACACAAGTTTCTCATTTGAAGTTTTGGAACGAACCCATCGCCGCCCAATATGAAGTACAATCCATTCCTGCCACATTTGTACTGGATGCTTCCGGTAAAGTAGTGGCAAAAGATTTAAGAGGTAATGAACTTAGGGCTAAAATCATAGAACTTTTGGCCAAATAAGCGCCTTAGTTACTCCTAAAAAAAAATCTCCCTAGTGGAGATTTTTTTTATTTTATTCACTTCCAATGCGTTGCAACTATTGCTGAAATTAAGTATTCTATTCATTTGGATACAGCAAAACAGTTGCTATATTTGCAGCCAATTAGCACTAAATGCGGTATAGGGGAGATACTCAAGCGGCCAACGAGGGCAGACTGTAAATCTGCTGTGTGAACTTCGCAGGTTCGAATCCTGCTCTCCCCACGAATAAATAGAGCAATTAAGAAAAACGCCAAGTTCACTTGAGCGTTTTTTTGTTTGATCTATTTTCAAAGCCTAGCTTTGCAGGAAAGACAAAGTCAATCCTGCACTTTCCACAAAAAAAGACAAACTTAAGTTTGTCTTTTATTTGCCCGCTGTAAAATTGATTTAGGAACAACCTAACTACAACTTAAAAACGCTTCACATACTCCTGCGTGGTCACACCCGTAATATTTTTAAAAGCGATACTAAAGGTATTGTAAGATGAAAACCCCACTAGGCTAGCAAGCGATTCTATTTTATGGTCGTTCAGGTAGCCGCGTTCGAGCAATTTAGTGGCGTCGTGAATGCGCACAATCTTTTTATAATCGGTGAAACTCTCGTTGCAATGAAATTTTAAAATAAAATGGATGTGACTGATAGGGATTTTTAACGCAACCGCAATATGATCCGGAGTCAAATCAGGATCTCGAAAAGCCCGCGTATGAAAAGAATACTCTTCCATTTGATGGAGGTATTCCAGGAGCAAGGGTTTCATTTTTTCCTCTAGTTTTCTATCCTTCTCGCTAGTAACGGGCAGCACCTTACCTTGTAAATTCCATACGCTGCTCAGGACTAACCTTTCTGTAGCCGCATCGATGGTTTTGTTCAATAGGTTGTAGCCGTAAAGGATTTCTGGTGTAAGGATTATTTTTACAAAAATAGCTACCCATATCAGTGCCGTTATCCAAAGGTAATGGTCTCTAGAAGTGCCATTTGTATAGGTGATAATGCTTATGGTCATGCGTATAACAAAAATCATCATAAAAGAAAAATACAGAAACAGGCTCCATTTTTTCATCAAGTCATTTTGTTTTTGAATGGCGTTGATGTAGGTTTTACGGCGCCATACGTGTTTATAAAGTATCCCGAATCCGAAAACAAAATAGGTGCTATAAAACAAAATGACAAAAAAGATAAAGATTTTTTTAATCAGATCTGCTTGTTCGGGATTGCTATAAAGAAACGAGAGAAACAAACTGCCCAAAAATAAAGGCACTATAAAATGCAACAAATTCCCCAGCTCGAACTTGTTTTCGTATATAATATTGGTAAAATAGAGGTAAAAAGAAGGCATTATCATGATAACGCCTACATCGAGCAGGGTTACCAATGGGCTGATATTCATTTCTGGGTACGCCTGTGCTATCCCATGAAACAAAAAGCGTATCGCATTAGTTGCGGTAATAATAATCAGGTATTTATTAATCAGCGAATGTTCCTGATATTTATTTTTCCCAAAGATCAAAGCAGTGCACAAAAATCCTAGTACGGCGGTAACAAATAATATAATGTTGTTGAGCATAAGCCGAAATATTAAAAAAAAAAAGCATCCCATTGCCCCCTTTAAATGGGGTGGAAAACAGGGTGCAAAGTACCACAATTATTGCAAATGTTTCGAAAAAAACACATCTCAAAAGCTGGAAATCATGTCTCAAAATGGAGGAATCCTCTATTAAACTACAAAAAATCCGATGAAGGGGTAGCAATCAGGGCTGATTTTTGTTAAATCGCAACAGCTTTAATCCCTACCCGCTCTTTTTAGCGGAATGGTCTGTTTTTATCTCTTTTTAATGGGTATACGGCAGGAAATCAAAGTAAATATATCTCAAAAACCGGGAATCGTATCTCGAATCGGGGGAAATAAAAGGGCGCTATTTCAGGAGTGATTTTAAAAAGAGTACTTCGCAGAATCAATTGAAACAAACACTAATTTAAAAACAAAAAAACAATGAAAAAAATTTTTTACTTTATGGTTGCATTGGCAACGTTTACTGCTTCGGCACAAGTAGGTATAGGAGTACCTACGGCCAACATTGATGCTTCGGCGCAACTCGAGGTGGCTTCTACCAATAAAGGGTTTTTAGCACCGCGTATGACCGAAACTCAAAAAAATGCCATCACCAGTCCGGCTGCGGGATTATTGGTGTACCAAACCGATGCTATCACTGGTTTTTATTATTTTGATGGTTCGGTTTGGAAAAACGGATTAGGTCCTCAAGGTCCTCAAGGAGAGATAGGAATGATTGGTGATAAAGGTGACACTGGAGCACAAGGTATTCAGGGATTAAAAGGAGATAAAGGAGAAATGGGATCTCAAGGAATTCGAGGATTAAAAGGGGATCAAGGGCCACAAGGAGAAAAAGGAGATCAAGGACCTTCAGGTAATTCTAGCTTTAACACTAGTAATATAGCAATTGGTTTTGTAGCAGGATCTTTGGGCCAAGGAGAACACTCCATAGCAATTGGTAGTAATGTTGCTCAAGAGTATCAAGCAGAAGGTGGTATAGGAATTGGATATGCAGCAGCACAAGGCGGACAAGGTGAAAATTCGATTGCTATTGGTACTTTTGCAGGTCAATATAACCAACCTGCAAATTCGGTTGCTATCGGGGATAATACAGCAAACACTGGTACAAATTCAGTAGCTATTGGATCTGGTGCTTCTGCATCTATGAATACCATTCAACTAGGGAATGGGGCAATAACCGATGTTAAAACGTCAGGAGTTGTAACGGCATCAGGTTTTAAAACACCGTCAGGTACCTCTTCTCAATATTTAATGGCGGATGGTTCTGTAAGTAGTACTGGGGCTACAGCCGATCTTTCTGGATATGCTACTACAAATGCATTAGTTACACTTGAAAATCAGGTTGCACAATCAACGTCAGATATTAGTGCTTTAGGTTCATCTTTAAACGAAAAAGCAACTTATGAATCTCCATATTTTACAGGTTATCCAAGAGTACCAGATGTAAATTCAAATGAATATAGTGATAGAATTGCTAATACAAGATTTGTTAATACTGCCATTGGAAGTAATAACACGTACATTATTGAAAAAATTAATTTTGTTGAACATTCTCTCTCTAATGCTTTTTATATGGGAGACAATGATTTAAGGAATGCAATAAACACTTTAGATTTTAAAATACAAGGTTATCAGAACTCATTGCCTAATTTTAGCTTATATGCACCTCTTGAATCGCCATTTTTTAATGGTACTCCAAGAGTACCCACTGCAGATCCATCTGACAACACTCAAAATATTGCGAATACAGCATTTGTTAAGACTGCAATTGAAGCGAACAATAATAATGTGTATTCAACAATGAGTAACTTGTATAACTCCCCTTATTTTAATGGTACTCCAAAGGTACCCACTCCAGATTCAATTGACTTCAGTAATACTATTGCTAATACAGAATTTGTTAAAAATGCTGTACAAATCGGAGTTAGTAATTTCTATCAATTATTGAGCAATTTAGACTTAAGAGTACAAGATACGGAGGTAACTTTAAGCACTGAAATTACAAGAGCACAAAATGCAGAATCAACTTTAACTGCTTCAATTAATGAAAAAGCCCCTATTGCTTCACCATCATTTACTGGTACAGTTACTGTGGGTGGAGCATCTTCAACCTCATCGGCAGTTGTAGAAGTAAGCTCTACCACACAAGGCTTTTTGCCTCCGCGTATGACAGCAGCACAAAGAGATGCTATAAACTCTCCAGTTGCAGGTTTGGTATTATGGTGTAGCAATTGCGGTACCTACGGAGAATTAGAAGTGTATAACGGAACAACATGGACTAATGCCATGGGAGGTTCTACAGGTATTGCTTTATTAACCCCAATTGTAACCCCAATTATAGAAACTTATAATTTTTATGGAAGTGCACAAGGGCCTAATTCGGCTACTAACACAGGCACAGGAACAAGTTATACGTATATTTATTTAGGTACAGGTTCAACTAGTTATGGTCCAAGTGCAACGGCTCCATCGGCTGAAGGAACTTATACTGTAACGGTTACAGTTGCCGCAAATGGAAACTATTTACTAGCGAGTTCAGCTCCTACTGCATTTTCGATATTACCAGCTGCATATAGATATTATCGAGCGACAGGATATGGATGCTACTCTGGAGGTTGTACAGATGTTGGATACTTTAATATTCAATCATTAAACCCTTTAACTATTGGCTATTTTTATAACAACCCAGGTAATAGAGGATACACTTTTGAAATTTTAGAATTATTACCTGGATACCCAGGTGGTAGTTATGAATTAACAAATGAACCTGGATATGCAAATTGTATAACACCATGTTTTAATCGTCCCTAATACCTGTTCATAACATCTAAATAATCAGTATGAAAAATAAATATATTTATCTATTACTCTGTCTCTTGTTACTGGGCATTCCGAGTGTTCAGGGTATGCAAATCTTTGTAAAAACACTAACTGGAAAAACCATTACGTTAGAAGTAGAACCTTCGGATTCTATTGATAATGTGAAACAGAAAATTCAAGATAAGGAAGGAATCCCACCAGAAATACAATTTTTATTATTTGCAGGAAATTTTCTAGAAGACGGTCGTACCCTTTCTGATTATAATATTCAAAAAGAGTCCACCCTTCACTTGGTAAACAGAACATTTAATATTATAGCAGTGGCATCGGGCGAGAGTTTCAACGTTAAGTCGGGTACAATTATAGGTGCCGAGGGTCTAGACCTTACCCCATCCTCAGATTTTAGTCTTACTTCTAGTTTAACACGAAAAGCTACTGTAAGTAATACAACAACTATAGCTCACATCAATAGGGGTTATAAGTTTGGGGCAACCACCAATAATTATAGTGGTACCCTACAGTTAAACTATCAAGATTCCGAGCTGAACGGCCTTGCCGAAAGCGGTTTGAAGTTGCTCTATCACAATGGTAGTTCCTGGGCCACGGACAGCGGTAGCACAAACGATGCCACGGCTAATGCGGTGACGGCAACACTAACAGCCAAGACTCTCAACGAGTTGAGTTTGGGTCTCAGCAATACTTCCGGCACCCGAATTCAGGATTCCCAATGCGGTGTCACTTTGGCGGCATTGTCTACAGTAATCGTCCCTGTTGCCGTTCCCCTCGCTCAGGGTTACAAATACAAGGTGACCAACACCCTAACGAACGAAGTGAATTATTACACCCGCAGTAAGACTGCTACTTTTGCCTTATCACAAAAAGCCGATTCGGGTTCTAGTATGGCTATTAAATTGTCCTCAACCTATGCTATTGCCGTGGCGGTGAAAATCAATGGGGTGTTCTCCGCTTATGGAGATGCTTGTTTGGTAAGTACCCCACTACTGCCAACGACAAAAATTCAGGACGCGCTTTGTGGCAACACCCTGGCGAATATCAACTCCTACCTGTATCTAAAAGCACAAGTTGCCGGAAACAATGGCTACCGCTTCAAGGTGACCCAAGGAGCTGAGGAGAGGACGTATGACAGGCCTTCGGGTTCGAATAATCCGTTTCAATTGAAGCAATTGGTGGGAGGCGCCGCCTACGCTACCACTTATGAAATAGCGGTGTCTGTTTTTTACAATGGGATTTGGCAACCTTACGGTGCCCCCTGCACCGTAACCACACCGGCAGCGTTGCAATCGAAACTCGCTACTAACCAATGTGGCATGACCTTGAACAAAACCAACAGCAACGTATTGACGGCCAATTCTGTTGGGGTGGCGCAAGCCTATCGCTTTGAGGTGAGCAAAGGCACATCGGCCTACACGGTCGAGACGGCTTCCGGTTCGCTACGTACCTTTAAGATGACCGAGGTTCCGGGATTAACCCTAGAAAACGGCGCAACTTACAGCATTCATGTGGCCATCAAAGCCAACGGAAAATGGCAACCGTATGGCACATCGTGCAACGTGACCACCTATGGCAGTCCGGCAATTGGGAAAATGGCAGATCCCGTGGCTAAGCCAGAGAGCGTTTTCTCCGCCTTGGCCTATCCTAACCCGTTCTCGAGCGCTTTTCAATTGAAGTTGAACGCTTCCAGCAAAGCGGCTGTAGACCTCAAAGTCTATGACGTGCTGGGACGATTGATCGAAAACCGCCAATGGAATGCCGAACAAGGCAGCGAGCAGGAAATAGGAAACAATTACCCGTCTGGGGTGTATAACATCATCCTGAATCAAGGGGAAAATGTAAAAACACTGCGCGTGATTAAAAGATAATAGATCAAAGTAAAGGTTATAAAAAGCCCTTCACCAAATGGTGAAGGGCTTTTTTTGTTTTCAGGCTTGTCTTGAGCGTAGTCATAAGGCTCGATGTGACAAAAAGAAGGGAACTTTTATGAACCTGTTTTAATGGAATTCAATCTATAGTTCCAAATAAAACACCCCTTTTTAAGAAGCGAACTTCGTTAAAAAGGGGTGTTTGCTTATAGATACTCGTGCACTTCGCCTATTCCAACATAAAACTCACGCTTACATTGGTCGTAATTTCTATTTCTCCAACCGCCAAAGTTTCTCTTGGAGCCTCTACCCCATCCATCGCCATCGTTTTCATGGCATACATTCGAGGTTGCGGAGTATAACTTTGTGAATTGTCCGATATAAGAATGGCTTTTCCCACTTTCTGTCCCAAAACAGACACAAAATCTTCCGCTTTGGCTTTGGCGTCTTTTACTGCCAACTTTCGGGCATCAGATTGCAGCTGTTTCATTTTGGAAGACTTGAACTCCACATTGTCAATTCGGTTAATCCCCTCGTTAACCAAGCCTTCCATCAATTCATCATATTTAGACAAATCTTTCAATAGAATTTGTAACGATTGGGTGGCAACGTAATTGTGTTTCTTTTTCTCATAATCATAATTAGGTTGTAAAGAAACACGTTGGGTTTGGAAATCCTCTTTTGCTAAAGCCGCCTTTTTAATGAATTTCAATATGGCGTCCATTTTTTTATCGTTTTCCTCTTTTACCTCGGCTGCCTTGCTTCCTTTGGTTTCAATAGAAACCGCGATGGAGGCTTGATCAGGGGCTGTTTTAACCTTTCCTTCGCCAGAGACATTAATCATGGGAACTTGTTTTTGTTCCTGTGAGTAGGACAATGTCGCAAATAAAATACCGAGAATCAATAGTGCTTTTTTCATATTTTTAAAATTTAAGTTGGTTTTTAAAATTAGTGGTCAAATCTTATGCCAGTTAGAGTTTCCCCGCTTTCGCCAATACAAAAAGCAGGATGATGGGAATTGCCAATAGCACCACCATAGCCGTATTGTCCACGAGCATTGCAGGCTCTTTTAAAAGGGTAATCAAATACCCTCCAATAGCCCCTCCAAAATGGGCCGTATGACCAATGTTGTCGTTCTTGGCTTTCATTCCGTAAATAGAATACAACAGATACCCTATTCCAAAAAGATAGGCCGGAATGGGGATTGGAATAAAAAACAGATACAAACTCATGCTGGGTTCGATCAAAATAGCAGAATACAAAACGCCCGTAACGGCTCCGGAAGCGCCGATAGCCCTGTAACTGTAATCTTTTTGATGCATCAACAAGGTCAACAAACTTCCAAAAACAAGACTTCCCATATAAACCAACAAAAAGGAGGCACCTCCAAAATAGTTGGTCACCACGGGGGCAAACATAAAAAGCGTGAACATATTGAAAAACAAATGTCCCATATCGGCATGCAAAAAACCCGATGTCAGCATCCGGATTTGCTCACCGGAACGGATACTCCCGATGTGAAATTCAAATTTTCTAAAAAAAGACAGGTCGTTAAATCCTTTTAAGCTAAACAGAACATTAGCAACAATAATAAGAATTAAAATGGCACTCATAACTAATTTGGTTTTTTCAAAGTGTAAACTTACTCAATATAATGTTCATAGAAATGGGTTGGAAACCATAAACTATCAAACGAAAGGTTTTTTTGGATTATATTTGCCGAAATATTTTACTTCATGCGGTTTATAATTTACGTTATTACTTATCCTTTTTTATGGTGCGTCTCGATGCTGCCTTTTCCCATACTCTATCTACTTTCCGATTTCATATACCTCATCGTCTATCATGGCATTGGCTACCGAAAAAAGATAGTTCGAGAAAACATCGCTTTGGCATTACCCAATTTGTCGGAACAGGAAAGATTGACAATCGAAAAGAAATTTTTCCGTCATTTATGCGACATATTTCTCGAAATGATAAAGACCTTGAGCATTTCAAAAAAAGAAATGAGCCATCGTTTTGTCTTTACCAATCTGGAAGTCTATAAAAACCTGGAGAAAAAACAAAAAAGCATTGCCATAATGATGGCGCATTACGCCAGTTATGAATGGGCCGTTTCTATAAATTCATACGTGGATTTTGAAGCCTACGGCATTTACAAAAAAATAAACAATCCTTATTTTGACAAATTAGTGCGCGATATCCGATTAAAATTCAAAGCGAAACTGATTACGACCAAAGAAACAATTCCTAAAATAATTGAAAACAATAAATTAAAAAAATTGTGTACCTATGGTTTTGCAAGCGACCAAACTCCTAGGTTGCAATCCACTTTTCATTGGCAAAAATTTATGGGAATTGAAGTCCCCGTTCACACTGGAGCCGAAATGTTGGCAAAAAAATATAACATGAACGTTATTTTCATCAAAATAAAAAAAATAAAACGAGGCTATTATGAGGCTAGTTTTGAGGTACTATCCGAAAACGTTACCCAAGTGCCTAGCTACGAAATCTCAGACCGTTTTATGCATCTGGTAGAGCAACAAATTCATGAAGCTCCAGAATATTATTTGTGGACGCACAAACGTTGGAAACACAGGAGATAGCACTTGTTGTTAAACTGACGATTGAACTATTTTATAATAGCGAATCGTATAAATACTCAAATAACTGTTGTACTTGACAGCCATTCTATTTTCAAATACGCTGGGAACGGCTTTGGGCGATTTCTTAGCCGACAATTCAGGACTTGGCTTTGCAGGCGGCGCCATACTGATTGGAAGTCTTTTGGTATTGATTGTACTGGCCTATCAATTTTCGAGAATCTCACACATCTTTTTATTTTGGTTGGCATTTGTATTGACAAGACCCTTAGGAGCCACCTTTGGAGATTTACTCACAAAACCAATTGAAAAAGGAGGGTTGAATTTTGGAACAATTGGTTCCTCAACACTCCTTTTTGTGATACTTTTCGTTTTAATATTAATTTCGATAATCCAAGGAAAACAAACCTAAAAAAAAGTCTAATTAACGCTTCTTGTTTTTTTAGAAACTTTTGGAGAAGCTCAATAAAATGGTTTGTTTGTAATACGGTTTGAAAGGTTTCTCAAAAAAATCACCTTTTAAAATTCCACGATGCGCCAAGGAAACGTTCTTAATGATTTTGAATTTTGTGATAAACAAGCCATCCATCACGCCATTTTTAGCAATATCAGTAAAATAATCTGAAGAAATTCCTAGCCGGTATTGCATCTCTAACCATTTTTTGTATTTCCTGTCGTACCAAATATTTAATTCGGCACCCAATTGTTTAAAAACAAAAAGGTCATAATTATCATTTGCATCAGTAGTTTGGGTATAATATGTTGTATTAGCTATTTGCTGATTTGTTAAACCATATAAACTAACAGAATAAGGCGAAAGCGAAAGTCTAAAATATTCATTGGGTTGGTATTTTATTCCAGGAGATAAAATAACTTGGTACGGATTTAAAAACCCTTGTGTTTTTCCCAGATTATTATAGTCTTTAAAATAGTCGCCATCATAAATGGTAAAAATTGACGTGCTGTTTTTTACAATTAAATTAGCATTCCACTTACTGTTTTTGCTCAAAGTATAGGAGAATTCGTGTAGTGTGATAAAATCGTCAGTAATTCTTTGAATTCTATCACTACCCGAAATACCGTCTTTTTGTAAAGCAAGAGTCCAGTGAAGTTCATTGGTCATCGCAAACCTGCTGCCTTCTTTATAATAATCCAATCCCAAATCTAAAGTACTCGTTGCAGAAAAACTCTTTTTATCGGGTCCTGAGGGTGAATTAAATTCTAAAATATTACTCACATTAAAACCCAACGCAAATGAATATTGGTATGATTTCACTGGTTCTTCAGTATAAACTATCGAAGCCAAATCGTTAAAAAGCGGGTCTTCGACTAGGTTTTTATCGTATTTATTGTAAATAATATTTTCAACTTCTGACAGCAATATAGTTGTCTTTTTTACTTTATTCTTATCATTGACAAAGGCATAGGTGTAAATTGTGGGCGTTTCCGAAATTATTTTACATCGTACTTCTGTTGAATCTTTTTTTTGCATTAGATCTTTTTGAGCTAAAACTGAACTGTTGGTCAACAAAATCAACACTAAAAAAATTTGTTTTGTTCCAAAGTATTTATCAAAAATAATAGTATTTAAAAGATTTTGTAGTTTCAAATTTTGTGGTAAATTTCTTTTCATATTGACAAAAGTTAGAAATTTTTTTTAATTATCACTTCTTTGTTGAATCATTTTAACGATTACTTTTTACAGAAACACCAGACTCCCTAATAGAACGAAAGGCACTTCCATCAATTTCTATAATAAAACGACCTGAAACATACGATTTTGAAGTTTTATCACTATTATTCATCATTTCCATCTTTTGATACGTAAATGAAATAGTTAATTCATATTCTCCATCGGCTAGGTCTGGTGGCAATGGAAATTCTCCATCAGTAACAACAATGTTGTCAAACTCTTTTCCTCCTGGATTTTTACCTCCTTTTACAATAATACCTCCTATTGGAGTACCAGTTGTTTTTGAGACAGCCTCCGAGGAAGTTGTCTGTTTTGTGGTACTCTTTGCCTGAGTTGATACCATATCATTAGAACTTTTTACTTCAACAATGGTTTTATCGCTTGGACTAACGAAAAATGAAACTGGTTTATGCATTCTTTTACCTGTTGGCAAACCACTAGCGGCATCTCTGGGACTTACTATTGCATTATCAAAAATAATAAAACATCCATTCTCAGTTGGTTTTATTTTCACAACACAATCCAATTGATTTGTAGCAATTGATTTTTCGTTCGTTTGGTTACTTTTTGTTCTTGTTTTCAAAATAGCTTCTTGGGCAACTAATTGATGGGTAATACTAGTAAAAGCAATTAAAGCTACAGTAATAAAAATTTTCTTTTTCATAATTTCTAAATTTAAATTGTTAATTTTTGTTATTTAGTACGAGATACTTTTAGTTTGAAAAATTGCTAACCTTCATTCTAAATTAATTTCAAATCACTATATTTTTTTTAATCTCAAAAAACCATTACTCCATATCGATTTACTACTAAAATCAGCCAATTGCCATAAATCATTTCGGAACTATCGTAAATAATAAATCTATATTAAATTGGGTCAATAAAGAATAAAGAATAAATATTAAATTTTTGCGATAAAAATTTGATAAATATACATTTTTTTAATAAAGATTATAATTTTTATTGTTTTTATTTAAAACTAATAAAAACAATACCAAAAAAAAGCCCTTTCGAAAAAATCATTCTTGAAAGGTTTTTGAATTTATAAAATAAGGGTCTTAAATTCCGGCGACCGCTTTTATTTCGTCAATAATCCGTAGTGCCAAAGCATCGGCTTGTTTTTGTGAAGGCGCCTCGGTATAAATCCGAATTATAGGTTCCGTATTCGATTTACGAAGGTGAACCCAGTTTTCGGCAAAATCAATTTTCACGCCGTCAATTGTGGATAGTGAGCCTGTCGAACTATCATTTTCATATTTCTC
>Ga0214919_10004343_pt1 | contig 20788 bp, 18 predicted proteins | sample LL1503_MetaG_FD_177994 | JGI IMG/M metagenome (GOLD analysis project Ga0214919, IMG submission 177994) | Freshwater microbial communities from Lake Lanier, Atlanta, Georgia, United States - LL-1503 | ecosystem: Environmental > Aquatic > Freshwater > Lake | place: USA: Georgia | collected... | reverse complement strand
GACGTCCCCCGCCACCTCGACTTCAACAAGGAAGAGCACCCGGTGGTGCTGCAGCTCGGCGGCAGCGAGCCGGCGGACCTCGCGCACAGCGCGAAGCTCGCCGAGCAATGGGGTTACGACGAAGTGAACCTCAACGTCGGCTGCCCGAGCGAGCGGGTACAGCGCGGTGCGTTTGGCGCCTGCCTGATGGCCGAGCCGGCGCTGGTGGCCGACTGCGTGCGTGCTATGCGTGAAGCGGCGAAGATCCCGGTGACGGTGAAGCACCGCATCGGCATCGACAGCGTCGAGGAGTATGAGTTCGTCCGCTCGTTCGTCGAACAAGTCGCCGCCGCCGGTTGCACGACCTTCATCGCCCACGCGCGCAACGCCGTCCTCAAGGGCCTCTCGCCCAAGGAGAACCGCGAGATCCCGCCGTTGAAGTACGACTACGTACACCGACTAAAGCAGGATTTCCCGCACCTCACGATTGTCATCAACGGGGGCATCACGCGGCTGGAGGAGATCGAGGCGCAGCTGGAGCACGTCGATGGCGTAATGCTCGGCCGCGCCGCGTACCACGACCCGTGGCTGCTGGCGGTCGCCGGCGAGAAGCTCCTGGGCGCTGCTGCAGCCTCGCGGGCCGACGTTGCCGTCGGCATGCACGCTTATGCGGTGCGTGAGCTCCGCAGGGATTCGCGCGTGCACCTGCGCCACATCACCCGCCACATGCTGGGCCTGTACCACGGCTACGGCCGGGCCAAGGCGTGGCGGCGCCTGCTTTCGGACGCCGGCCGCCTCGCCGCCAATGACCCGGACCTGATCCTCGAAGCCATTGAAATAGCCGAAAAGCGCACGGCGCTCGCCGCGTAGTTTCGCTGCCGGCCCCTCCCCCTGCCCACCCCGCAGGCGTATGATTGCCCGAACCTTTTCACCCCGGAGACCCCGATGAGCGCCGTCCTGAAATCCAGCACTTCCGTCCGTGATCGCGTCAGCAAGGAAGAGTGGGACGTCCGCGTCAACCTCGCCGCCGCCTACCAGGTCGCCGCGCAATACAAGTGGACCGACCTCATCTTCACGCACTTCTCCGCCCGCGTGCCGGGCCCCGAGCACCACTTCCTGATCAACCCGTTCGGCATGATGTTCGACGAGATCACCGCGTCCTCGCTGGTGAAGATCGACCGCGAAGGCAAGATCATCGACGACCCCGTCGGCATGGGCGTGAACCAGGCCGGCTTCGTGATCCACGGCTGCATCCACGACGCGCGCCCCGAGGCGCAGGCGGTGCTGCACACCCATACCCGCGCAGGCGTGGCGGTCTCCAATATGAAGGAAGGCCTGCTGCCGCTGTCGCAGCACTCGCTGCGCTTCTACAGCGAGCTGACTTACCACGGCTACGAAGGCGTGGCCCTCGACATGGACGAGCGTACCCGCCTTGCCGGCGACCTCGGCCCGACCAGCCGCGCGATGATCCTGCGCAACCACGGCCTGCTCACGCTGGGTACCTCGATCAGCGAAGCCATCGAATTCATGTACTACCTGGAGTGCGCCTGCCAGATCCAGGTCGACTCGCTCTCCGCCGGGCGCGAAGGGGTCACGCTGATGACGCCGGACGTCATCGAGAAGGGTCGCCAGCAGTTCAACCGCCCCAACCGCGAGTCGGCCAACAAGCACTGGCCCGCCCTGCTGCGCATGCTGGACCGCCGCGGCAGCAACTACATGAACTGAAGCAGCTTGGGAATCAGGCTGCCGGCTTCGCGTTGCGGGCTGGCAGCTGCAGCACCGTAAGGATCGTCACCAGCAGCACCGCGGCCGAACTCAGGAACACCCACTGCGACCCGCCGCCGTCGAGCAGCCAGCCAAAGTACACCGGCGCAAGCACCGACCCCAGGTCCAGACCCGAATAGACGAACCCGTAGACCGCCCCGGTCGATCCCTTGGGTGTGGTCTGGCGCACGAGCAGGTCGCGCGAAGGCTGCGTGATGCCGTTGGCGAACCCCGCAATCGCGAGCACCACCGGCAGGATCGCCCCGGGGAACGCGAGCAGCCCGACCAGCAGCATCAGCAGCGCGCTCGCCCCCATGCCGCCGGTGGCCACGTAGTCCGGCCGCCAACCTCGCGCAGCCACAAACCCGCCCGCAAAAATGCCCGCCGCCGAGCCCGCCATGTAGCAAGTCAGCGCCGCGGACGCGAGCCCGGCACTCACGCCGTAGATCGACACCATCGTGGTCACGCTGAACGCCTGCATCGCGATGAACACGAAAGCGACCAGCAGAAAGTACGCGAAGCACATCAGCACCGGCGCCGAGGCGAGCACCTTGATGTCGTCGGCGACGCGTCCCTGCCGCCCGCCCCCGCGCGTCGGCGCGACTTCCAGCGCATCGCCGTTGAACCAGACGAGCAGCAGCACCGCGAAACCGACGCCCGAGCCGACCAGGATCGCGCCGTGCCAGCCGAACTGCGCGGCGAGCGCGACGCTCACGAGCGGCGCCACCGCGTACCCGAGGCTGCCGGCCATGCTGTGCCAGCTGTAGGCGAACCCCAGGCGCGCCGGGGTGACGCGGCTGTTGAGGATCGCGAAGTCGCTCGGGTGGAACACGCTGTTGCCCACGCCGCCGACGATGGCCGCGAAGATCAGCGCCTCGTAACTCTGCGCGAGGCCCACCAGCACCGCACCCGCCACGCAAAGCGTAATGCCGAAGAGCAGCACGCGCCGCGCGCCGAAGCGGTCGGCGGCAAACCCCGCAAGCGTCTGGCAGATGCCCGAGACCGCGTAATAGAGGCCGGTAACCGCGCCCAGCGCCGTGTAGCTCACGCCGAGGTCGTCTTTCAGCAGCGGGAACAGCGGCGCGATGAAGAGCTGCAGGAAATGCGACATCGCATGCGCGATGGCAACGAGGCTGATCGTTCGGACGTCGGATGACAACGGCGCGGCGGTGCTCATGCAGCCTTCCCGTCAGCGATCGCGTTGATGAAGCGCGTCACTGCGGCCAGCGTTTTCCCGGCCTGTTCCTTGTGCGGGGTGTGGCCGCAGTCGGGGAGCTTGAGCAGCTCGCACGGCCCGGACACCTGCCGGGCAATGGCGTCGAGCTGCTTCATCGTGCCATAGGCGTCGTCCTCGCCCTGGATCGCAAGCACCGGGCAGCGGATCCCCGCAAGGTAAGACTCGATGTTCCATTCGCGGAACGCCGGCATCGTCCAGACATCGTGCCAGCCGAAAAAAGTCTTCGAGGGGTCACGGTGATGGCGTTCCAGTTTCTGCGGCAGGTCGGTCGTCTCGAAGGCCTTCCTTGCGGCCGCTATTCCATCCATGTTGATCGCCTCGTAGAACTCGTGCGGCGCCTCGACCACCACGCCACGTACAGCGTTGCCGCCGCCCGCATGGATCAGCGAAATCGAGGCCCCGTCGCTATGGCCGACGAGGATGGGATTCGAAATCCCGAGCGCGGACAGCATTTGCGGAAGCGCGACGAGCGCCTCGTCGTGCATGAAGTCGATCTTGCGCGGACCTTCCAGCACATCGGATTGGCCGTAGCCGTAGCGGGCATAGACCAGCGCCGGGCAGCGTGTCGCGTCCACGACTTTCTGCGGGAAATCGCGCCACTGAGTAATCGACCCGAGGCCCTCGTGCAGGAACACCAGCGTGGGACGCAACGGGTCTGCCTCGATGCGCTGATACTCGAGCTGATGGCCGGCGGCGGTGACAAAAGGCATGGTGCAGGAAGGGTGATTACCGACCGGCAGAATATCACGCACCATTCAGGCGCGCGGCCACGGTTTCGCTCGACGATAATGCACGCACCATGCGCGCCACCGCTTACATCGTCCTTGCAACCACGTTGGTCCTGTGGTCGGGAAACTGGATCGTCGCCCGCGCCGTGCGCGATGCGATCGCGCCCGGCGTGGCCACTGCAGGCCGGCTTGTGATCGTCATCCTCGTGCTGCTGCCGCTCGCGTGGCGCGGGATGGCACCCAAGCTACGTGGGCTCGGTGCCCGCGACTGGGCCATCTTCGTCGGACTGGGATTTTCCGGCGGCGGGCTGCACCTGGCGATGCAGTGGCTGGGCCTGCACTACACAACCGCGACCAACGGCACACTGTACCTGTCGACCTCGCCGATCTTCATCCTGCTGCTCGCGAGCGTGTTTCTCGGCGAACCGATCCGCCTGCGCCAGTGGACCGGGGTGGCGATCTCATTCGTTGGCGTGGCGCTGATCGCAGCCCATGGCGACCTGCGCGCCCTGGCCTCGCTGTCGTTCAATATCGGTGACCTGCTTGCAGTCGCTTCCATGGCGATGTGGGCGAGCTACACGATCCTGCTCGGCAAGCGCCGCGACCCGCTCGACACGGTGCAGCTCCTGCTGGTGGTCTGCGTCATGGGCCTCTGCTTCGTGACCCCCTGGCTGATCTGGGACCTGAACCACTCCGCCGGCCCCACGCTCACTCACAACGGCATGCTCGCGGTGCTGTACTCCGCGCTCGGCTCGCTGCTTCTGGCTTATGCGGGCTGGAGCTACGTCGTGGCGCGCATCGGCGCCGCGCGCGCCGGGGCGACAATGCACCTGATGCCCGCCATCGCCGTGCTGCTCTCGGCGGTGTTCCTCGGCGAGTACCCGGTCTGGTACCACTTCGCCGGCATCGTGCTGATCCTCGCTGGCGTTGGACTATCCTCTTCCGGCAAACGCCATCCGCCTGCCGCTCCCGGGCGCATATAATCGGCCTGTCGTACAAGCGCGGCGCCCGCAGGGCACAGACCGTGCAGGAAACAGCAGGAACCCACCCACTGAGGAGACCCAGGAATGAAACCTATCGTATCCGCCATTGCGGCACTGCTCGTCGCCGTCCCCCTCGTCGCCAATGCCCAATGGCGCCCGCCCACGGAAGCCCAGCGCTGCCCCTCCAAGTGGGGCGCTGGAGACGAGCGCGGTTCGGGTAACCATATGAAGAATCCCGAGACCGTGCTGCGCGGCGCGCGCCTCATCAAGACCGGCGAGGTCATCGAACTCGGCCACGTCCTCGGGCCCGCCATGCCCTTCTTCGGCCCGCGCATCCTGAACCTGCAGACCAAGCGCACTTTCATGAACCCCGGCGCGAACAATCGTGGCAGCAACGAGGAGATCATGACCGGCGAGTTTGGCCAGATCGGCACGCAGTTCGACGGGTTCGCCCACCAGACCCACGGCGCCTCGCTCTACAACTGCTTCAAGCAGGAGGAGATCTCCTCGCGCATGGGCTTCACCAAGCTCGGCATCGAGAAGGTCGGCATGTTCTTCGCCCGCGGGGTCCTGCTCGACGTGGCCGCTTACAAGGGCGTCGAAATGCTCGGTGACACCTACGAGATCACGGTGGCCGACCTCGAAGGCACGATGGCCAAGCAGAACGTGAAGATCAACCCGGGCGACGCGATCATCATCAACACCGGGTGGGGCCGGCTCTACGGCAAGGACAACGCCCGCTTTGTGAAGTCCACGCCGGGCGTGGGCACGGCCGCGGCCGAATGGCTGGTGAAGCGCGACCCGCTGCTGGTGGGCTCGGACAACTGGCCGGTCGAGGTCTCTCCCAACCCGGATAAGGACCTGAGCCTGCCGGGACACCAGATCTTCCTGGTGGTCAACGGGGTTCACATCCTCGAGAACATGAAGCTCGATGAACTCGCGGCGAAGAAGGTCTACGAGTTTGCCTTCACGCTGCAGCCACTCAAGCTGCAGGGCGCTTCGGGTTCGACGGTCGCCCCGGCCGCAATCCGGTAGCAAGGCACTGTATGTACGGCCCGGCCGGGTGCGATGCGCCTAGCCGGGCTTTTTTTTCGCCAGCGGAAAGACCGGGCCCAGCGGGCGCATCCGCAGGCCGGGCCGCAACCGCCTGAAAGGCAGGTTCACCGGGTCGGCCACCATCTCGCCCGGCGACTGCACCACCAGCACCGCCTCGGCGATCGGCTCGAAGTCGGCGCGGAAATGCACCGAGCTCTTCAAGGCTACGATGCGTTCCGTGCGCGGCTCCACGCCCAGGTGCCGGAACGGCTCCTGGTCCATGGCCTGCACCTTCTTCGTCGACACCGCCACGCGCACGCTGCCGAAAGACAGCAGCGCCATCGGGCCCAGCGCCAGCGTCCAACCTTTCATCATCGGGCCATGGCAGGTCATGCGCCCGTCGCCAAGCCGCTCCACTTTCCACGGTCGCTCGAGGGGTTGCTCGCCCCAGGCGCGGGTCTTCGCGCCAATGCCCAGCGTAATCGTGGCGCCAAGACCCGCCGCGTGCGCCGCGCGGGCCGCATCGGGGTCATGAAGGACACCGAGCACCGCGCGCTGCGCGCCATTGCGAATAAGAGCGTCGAGGAGCCCCACCGTATCTGCGCTGCCACCCGCACCCGGGTTGTCCTGGGTATCGGCCAAAACCACTGGGCGCGAGACGGCTTGCGTGAGGCGCATCGCCTCATGCACAGCTTCGTCGGGCGTGTAGAGCTTCCCGGCGTACTGGGGCTCGGCCTCGAGGACGCTGCGGTAGAGGGTCTCCATTGCGCGCTCAGTCGCCTGCGCTTCCCAGCCATACGCAAACACTGCGGCGCCGCAGTCATAGATGTCGGCCGCAGGAAATCCCGGCGTGAACGAAGTGCTCGCCACCTGCCCGTCGATCAGCCGGTCACCCAACGCATAGATCGATTTCGAGGGCTCGAGTGTCGAGCACTGCCAGGTCAGCGGGATCAGGTACGGCAACTGGCGATAGGCCTTGGCGGGCTTCCTGCCGCGCGCGAGGATCTCCGCCAGCAGGCGTCCCGCCTTCACGCCCGTGTCGGCCATGTCGACGTGCGGGTAGGTGCAGTACGCCACCATCGCATCGCTCATCGCGAACATCTGCGGCGTAGTGTTGGAGTGCAGGTCGAGGCTCGCGACCACGGGCACGTCCGGGCCGACCACCTTGCGCACGCGCGCCAGCAACTCGCCTTCCGGGTCCTCCACGTGCTCCGCCACCATCGCGCCGTGCAGGTTGAGGTAGATCGCATCCACCGGCAGCGCGGCGCGCAGGTCATCGAGCAGCATCGCGGTGATGCACTCGAACGCGTCCTCGGTGACGTAGCCACCGGGCGTGGTGGACGTCCAAAGCAAAGGCAACAGCGTCGCACCGGTCGGCCGCAGCACCTCCAAGGCTCCGGCAATCGACTGGTTCATGCCGTCGAAGCGTGTGAGCACCTCCGCGCCGCGTACCAGCGGCGGCCGGTCGCCCGCTTCCGCGAAATCCGCGTAGGTGGTTTTTTTAGGCTGGAACGTGTTGGTCTCGTGCATGAAGCCGCCGACCGCGATGCGTTTGCCGCTGAGGCTGGCCATAGTCAGAGTCCCGTTTACTTCGTATCCGTGACAAACTCGACCAACGCCTTGCCCAGCGCATCTTCCGCCGTGTTCAGGTGCGCGATGATCGAGGTGTGGTTATGCCCCCACAGTTGCATGAACCGCGGCGCCTTGCCCTTGCCCGTCCCCAGCCGGTGGGCGAGTTCGAGGCAGTAGACATCGAGCAGCGGGTTCTCGTACTCGGCGATCGCAATGAAGGTCGGCACGCTGTCCTTGCCAGCCAGGTGCAGCGCCGAGCGCTGCTCGAACTTCGATGAATCCGTTCCGTAATAGGCCTCGACCTTGCGAGCGTTCGGGTTGGTGGCGAGGTTGTCGGCGCGCACACGGCCGCTTACGACAATGGAGCCCGCAACCTTGGGGCCACCTTCCGAACCTTCCGCACCATAGGCGTAGGCGGCCGAATGCGCCGCACCCGCAGAGTGTCCGAAGACGAACAGGCGCTTCATGTCCACGCCGAGCGCTGCCGCGTTCTTTTCTACCCACTGGCAGGCGAGCTTCACGTCCTCGGTCCCGGCCGGGTAAGGCGCGGAAGGCGCGCTGCGGTATTCCATGTTGATGCCGACGATGCCGTTCCGGGCAAACCAGATCGAGACGTTCGAATAGACCTCGGGCGAACGGTCCTTCTCACCGTCAGTGAACGCGCCACCGTGGACAAAAACCACCACCGGTGCGCCTTTGGGATTCACCGGCGAATAGACGTCCAGCACCTGCCGGTCGTGCGTGCCGTAGGGAACTTCGCGCTGCACGCTGATCCCGTCCTTCGGGCATTTTGCAAGCACCGCACTGAAGGATTCCACCATCAGCTTCACGTGCCCGGGCACGTTGGTCGCCCATTTGGGCCCCAGCTCCGCCATCAGCCTGCGCAGATCTTCCGGGATCGCGATCTCGGCGCTCATGGAGTTACACCGAAGCCTTCAGGCCGACGAATTTCCACTGGGAGTACTCCTCCATCGCATAGCGGATGCCCTCGCGGCCGTAGCCGGACTGCTTCACGCCACCGAACGGGACCATGTCGAGCCGGAACCGGCTAGCCTCGTTGATCCAGACCGAGCCCGAGTCGAAGCGTTCTGCGACTTTCATTGCCGAATCCAGGCTGGAGGTAAAGCACGCGCCCTGCAGCCCGAACTGCGAGTCGTTGGCCTGTTTCAGTGCATCGTCGAGGTTGTCGGCGGGCTGCACGACCACAACCGGCCCGAACGCCTCCTCGCACAACAGCCTCGAAGCCCGCGGGGCGGAGACCAGGATCCCGGGCGACACCACGGCGCCCTTTCGTACCGGCGCCAGCGCCACCTTCGCGCCCCGATCCTCGGCATCCTTCACCATCGCCATCACGCGCTCGGCGGAAGCCACATTCACCATCGGGCCGACGTCCACGCCTTCTTCATCGGGCAACCCGACCTTGAGCGATTTCGCCGCCGCGACAAACAGCGCGAGGAACTTATCGAACACCGCCTTCTCGACGATGATGCGCTGCGCCGAGATGCACTGCTGGCCGCTCGCCTCGAACCCGGCGCGTGCGATCTTCTGTGCAGCATCCTCGAGGTTGGCATCGGCCAGCACGATGTTCGCCGCACTCGACCCGAGTTCAGCACAGAATTTCTTTGCGCCGGCCGCCCGTGCCAACGCTTCGGCTGCCGCCACGCCGCCGGTCAGGCTGACAACCGTCACCTGCGGATGCGCGGCAAGGGCGAGTGCGGCCGCGCGGTCGCCCGGTACCACGTTGTAGAGCCCGTCCGGCAACCCGGCCTTCTTGCACAGTTCGGCCACCAGCAACGCTGTTTCAATCCCGGTCGGGTGCGGCTTCACGACCACGGCATTGCCCGTGGCCAGCGCAGGACCGATCTTCTGCACCAGCAGGTTGGCCGGCGCATTGAAAGGCGTGATCGCGCCGACCACACCACAGGGAATGCGCTTTGCGAGCCCGAGGTGCCCGGCGCCGAGCGGGACTGTATCGACGGGCACAAGTTCGCCACGCCAGGTGGTGAGCTCCGCCGTGCATCCACGCAGGAAGTCCGCCACCCGCCCGGCCTCGAACGTGGCCGCGCGCCGCGGCTTGCCAATGGCGCGCACGATGCTGTCGATGATGGGGCCGGTGTTGGCGGACACCGTCTTCGCTATCGCCTCGAGCCACGCGAGTCGCGTAGCCGTGGACGCATAGCGGTGCGCCTCGAAGGCCTCGGCGGCATTCTTCACCGCGGCATCAATGAGGTCCGCGCCTGCATCCGGCATCCGGTACGTGACGCTTCCGTCCACGGGACTCACCAGTTCGATGCGCGGCACAGAGGCCGGGACGGCGACCGCTTTCCCGCCGATCCATGCGCCTAGTTCGATCGTCATACGGACTTTCCGCGTTCGCGCTCGATGTGCATGCGCACGAGGAAGATCAGCAGCGGATGCACCCCGGCCGCAACGATGCCGGGCGCGTCGAAGTCGACCAGCAGCTTCTTGTGCCTGCCTTCCAGGTGGTACTTGTCGGCGTAGCCGTTGGGATCGGCGAACCATGCATCGCGCGAGGCGCGGTCGTTGGCCATGTTGAAGAGGGCGCTGGTGATCGACTGCAGCCCCGGCGCGATCTGCGGGTAATGCGGCGCCTGCGGCGGCACTCCCGCACCGGAGAACCAACCGAGCGAAGCGTAGTTATGGTGCCAGCTGGGGTCGAGTTGCACGATATCGGGCTTTCTCTCGCCCAGCGCGCCGGCGGCCACGCCCCAGCAGCGCAACTCAATGTTGCCTGTGGCATCGAGCAGGTCTTCCTCGTAACCCAGCAGCGTCTTGAGGCGGCCCTCCTTCATCGGCTCCAGCACCGACTTGTCGAACTCGAGCGCCGGGTTGCTGTAGTTGTCCGTGCCGGGGAAATGCGACATGCCGCCGCTCGACACGACGACCGCTCGCACCCCAATCGAAGCGAGCCCGCGCGCGAGCGCCTGCCCGAACGCGTAGCAGCGCTCCATGGTCGGCTGCGGCGGCAGGTAGGCGTTGACGAAGATCGGCAGCACAGGGGCATCGCCAATGCCCAGGTGCGTCATCGGGATGCCGAGCGCGTAGTCGATCTCGGCGGTGCTGGTGAACGCCGGATCGAACCCGGCGCGGTAGAAATCCTTGACCAGCGCAAACCCGATTTCGCTGGCGATATTGAACTTGAACTCGCGTCCCGCAAAGGTTCCCCGCCCCACCCCGCCCACGTGCAGGGTGAAAGGCGGCGCGACGTTGGCGAAGAACTGCTGGGCGTGGTCGTTGCCGATCACGATCCAGACGTCGGGCTTGAGCGCCTTGAGGCCCTCGCCGATCTTCGCCGCCACCTGCTGGACGCGGGCGATGGTCGCCTTGTCCTCGGTCTCGGGCTGGGTGAAGAACTGCGGGGCGTGCGGCAGCATCGCGCCGCCGAGGATGGTCGGGTTGGACATGGGGTGTCTATTGCTCCATCTTGAAATTGGCCACCTTGCCGGCGCGCGTCCAGCGGTCGATTTCGGTGCGCACGTGGGCTGCCAGCTCCTGCGAGGTGCCGCCGACGGGCGTGGCGCCCAGCGCCTTGAGGCGCTCGCGGAAGTCCGGCGAATTGGTGCCCTTGGCCACCTCGCTGCTGAGGCGGGTGGTGATCTCGGGCGGCAGGCCCGCGGGTGCGAACACCGCGTACCAAGCCATGATCTCGAAGCCCTTGTAGCCCTGCTCGCCGTAGGTCGGTACCTCGTAGCCCGGCAGGCGCGCGGGCGCGGCCAGCGCGAGCGGCCGCACCTTGCCCGATTTCACGTGCGGGTCGGCGGCGGTGACGCCCACGGACATGAAGCTGATCTGGCCGCTGATGAGGTCGGCGATCGACGGGCCCACCCCTTTGTAGGGCACGTGCGTCGCTTCGAAGCCAGCGAGGTTCGCGAACAGCGCCCCCGCCAGGTGGTGCGGGGAGCCGTTGCCGGCCGAGCCGTAGGGCAGCCCGGGCTTCGATTTGGCGAGCTTCACGAACTCGGCGAGCGTAGTGGCGGGGACGGCCGCACTGACCACCAGCACGTGGGGAATGGTCGTTACCAGCGAGATCGGCGTGAAGTCCTTGAGCGCATCGTAGGGGAGCTTCGCGTTGAGTGCCGGGTTGATGGCGTGCGTGGTGGTCGCGCCGAGGAGGATCGTGTAGCCGTCCGGCGCCGACTTCGCGACCCGCTCGGAGCCGATCGCCCCGGCAGCGCCGGCAACGTTCTCGACCACCACCGGCTGGCCCATGCTCTCGGTCATCTTCTGGCCGAGACCGCGCGCGACGAGGTCGATTTCGCCGCCCGGCGGGAAGGGGGCGATCAGGCGGATCGGCTTGTTCGGGAACGGCTGCGCGTGCGCATTGAGGGCCGCGAACGCCAGCAGGGCGCAGGAAAAAACTCTGGAAAGCATCGTGGAATCTCCGAAAAAAAGACCCTAGACGGGAATGACCAGCAGGGTATCGACCCGGTTGGAATCGAGCACCACAGTCTTCTCCCGAAAAAGCAATTTCCCTGCCTGCTCGACGACCACGTCGTCGTAGAACCCCGCAAGGAACAGCGACTGCTCCCCGGCCTGCATCGTGCGCACGAGGGCGAAGTTGCTGTGCAGCCGCCATCCGCCGCCTTCGCTCGCCGGGATCTCCGCCTTCAGGCGGGTCGACGTCACCAGGTGACGATACCAATGCGGCTCGAAGATGTTCGCGCGACGCATCGAAAGGATCCGGTCGCCGAGCATGCCGCGCCCTTCGCAGTGGACCACGCCGGCGGGCCAGCGGTTGCGGTAGCCGTCACGCGTGAGGATCCGGTACACGCAGTCCTGGGTGAAGTACTCGGGCCACTGCTCCAACTGGTCGTCATCGATGGTGCCGGCGTAGTCGGCCAGCAACCGCTCAACCCGGGTTTCGATTGCGCTCATAGTTTCATCAATCCGCGATAGGCCTGCCAGAAGCCGCGCACGGAGGCTTCGCTGACCCGGCTTTTCTGCGATTCCACCTCGCGCCCGCCCATCTCGAGCACCGCCGAACGATCCCCGTCCTGCTGGATGGAGCGCTGCACGAAGCTGCCGATCACGCCATCTTCCATCGAGACGAGGCCGGCCGGCCCGACGAGGTTGCTCTGCATCAGGCGGATGCGGTCGTGCTCGGGGGTGTCGTCCGCGTACCCGAAGAGGACCCACTGCAGTTCCGTCTCGTCCACGCCCTTGGGCACGGCGAGGCGGATCGCGAGGCAGTTCTGGATCTGCTGCACGATGAAGTTGGGCCAGATGCCCTGGATCGCATGCGTGACGCCGTCGGGAAACTCCGGCCAGTTCTTCAGTACGCCGCGGTCGGCGAGGTCGAAGTCGGTGTTCATGGCGCGCAGCGCACCGTCCTGGTATTCGGTGCCGGCCGCGTTGTCCGAGGCCATCTTCGACCAGCTGATGTGGTGACCGCCCGAGACCGACAGCTCGATCGCGCCGTCCATGGACATCCGGTTCAGCCCGAAGGTCGTGAAGAAGAGGTGCAGCAGGCTCGCGTGGTACGAGTCCTTCACGTTCTCGATGTAAAGCTTCCAGTTGTTGTGCAGATACTGCACGTACGACCCCAGGATCTTCACCGGGCGGTTGAAGATCCGCTCGATGTGGCTGGTCATGCGCGGGCCCAGCCATTCGCGCAGCGGCGCGACCGACTCGGAGAACGTCGCGAAGATGAGGCCGTTGATCGTCTCGGTGCGCAGCCGGTGCAGGCTGTGGTCGGCCATGTCGAAGTCTTCCGGCAGGCCGCCCTGCCCGCGCACACCACGGCGGAAGGCGACACTCTTCAGCTTGCCGTCGAAGTCGTACGACCAGTTATGGTAGACGCAGGTGAAGTCCTTCTTGTTGCCGCTCGCGTCGATGCAGAGCAGCGACCCGCGATGCGCGCAGCGGTTCACGAAGACCTTGATTTCGCCCTGCGGGTCGCGCGTGGCGAACACCGGCGTGTCGCCGATGTAGTTGGCCTTGTAGTCCCCGCCGTTGGGGATCTCGAGCTCCATGGCCACGTAGTGCCACGCCTCGCCGCGAAAGATCCGCTCCTGCTCCTGCTGGTAGATCCCGGCGTCCGTGTAAATGCGAAACGGCACGCGCGAGACGCCTGCGTCAGGCCATTCCATCGCCGCGGCGCCGTTGGGTTCGGTGATTGCGTTCATTGGTTCTCCATGCGTGTCACGGTGTATCACTTCCCGGCTTGGCGGTGCAACATCGGGATCGCAGGATCGCTAGTCGATTCGGATGCCGCGGGCCTTGACCAGCTGCGCCCAGCGGTCCATTTCCGTGCGGATGTGCGCGCCGAACTGCTCCGGCGTCCCGCCCACGGGCGTCATGCCTGCAGCCACCAGCCGCTCGCGCAAGGCTGGTGTCCCAAGCGCGGCGTGGATGTCCGCATTCAGCCGCGCGGTCGCATCCTTGGGCACGCCGGCGCGCGTGACGAGGCCGAACCACGTGGTGATCACTGCGTCCGGGTACCCCTGCTCGACAAACGTCGGAACATCCGGCAGTGCCGGCAGCCGCTCGCGGCTGGCGATCCCGATGCCACGCAAGCGCCCGCCCTTGATGTGCGCAAGTACCGCAGGCACGGTGTTCGATGTCGCCTGCACGCGGCCGCCAAGCACTTCCGTGATCGCCGGTGCATCGCCCTTGAAGGGGATATGCGTGAACTGGACCCCGGCGATCGTGCCGAGCAACTCGACCGTGAGGTGGGTCGAGGTGGCATTGCCGGCGGAGCCGAACGTCGCCTCGCCGGGCTTGGCCCTCGCCAGCGCGACGAACTCGCGAAAACTCTTCGGGCCCGACTCCGGGTTCACGCTCAGCACCGGCGGGATGTTGACCAGGTGGCTGAGCGGCGCGAATTCCTTGAGCGTGTCGTAGGGCAGCGCAGGAAACAGCGCGGGGTTGGTTGCGTGGGGCACCGCCACCATCAGGACGGTGTATCCGTCCGCCGGCTGGCGCAGCACGAACTCGCTCGCGATGCGTTCGTAGGCCCCGGGACGACTCTCCACCAGCACCTGCTGGCCGAGCGTCGTCGAAAGGCGTTCGCCTACTGCACGCGCAAGGAAGTCGATCGCCCCGCCGGGCGGGTACGGCAGCACGATGGTGACCGGCTTTGCGGGGAACCCTTGCGCCTGCGCGCCGGGAGCGAAACACGCAGCGCATGCGCCAAGAGCCAACATGATGGCGTTGCGCTTCATACCTGCACGGCCTCCGCGCGGTTGCGAATGATCCTGAGCAGCGACAACCCTGCCAGCATCGAAGTCTTGGGGTTGTCCGGGAAGGGCTTGTTGGACAGCTCGATGCGCATCGTGCCGCAGGGCCCCTCCACTTCCACCAGATGAGTGTTTCCCTTGGCGTCAGGATCGGCGTTCAGCGACACCTCGGTGCGCTCGAACCCGATCCCGGCAAGCGCAATCGTGGCCGCCACGTTGGCGTTCTGCGGGAACAGCGTGGCCGCCTGGCGTGCGTCGGTACGCAGGAACTCGGTGGATTTGGTCACCTCCCGCAGGTCCAGCAGCGTCTCGGCATGCGTGCCCTTCCACGCGACCGGCAGTTTGCGCGAGGTATAGCGCACCCGGTCGATGCCGGCGATCCGCGCCGCGGCCAGCCCATCCATGCCCGCGACGGCGCCGGCGGGGATCAGGAGTTTGCGCCCGGTGCGCTGCGCGGCCGCCACGAGCCGGTCGTGCAAGCCCTGGTCGGCGAGCGCACCCACCGAGGCGACGAGCAGGTCGTAGCCCGCTTCGAGCGCAGCCTCGCCGTGTTGCACGACGGCCGCATGCCCACCGCATTCCACCGCAAGGTCCGCGCCCGGCGGCACCGACGAGAGCCGGTCGTAGATCTCCACTGAATCGCCCGCGATCGCCTTCAGCCGCGCGCGAGCCGCGTCGACGACCTCGGCTCGGTCGATGCACGACAGCCGCGCATCCGGATACATCCGGTGGAGTTCGCGTACGAGATAGGCGCCGATCGCGCCCGCGCCGATGATCACAACATGTTGCATGACTGCTTCTCCTTGGGAGTCTCGCGACTACGAGGCGGCTACCATATCAGAGCTTCATCGGTTTCCAGTATCCGGTGAGCTCAAGGTACCCCTTGCCGGAAGGCGCCGTGCCCCCCTGTTCCGCAACGACCCGCACCGCGCCTTCCCAGTAGATCGTCGCCGTGCTCGCACGGGAGTCGAGTTCCTGGTCGTCGAACAGGGGCTCGATCCGCCATGCGGTGTTGCCTGCGCGCACGCGCAGGGCCACCGGATAGGCGGTCCCGCTGCGGGGTGAGCGCCAGGTGCGCAGCGGCGCGAATTCGATGTCGCCGGGCCCGTAAGCCTCGCTGCTGCCATCCGGCCGCATCCTCTTGCCCCCGGCATACAGCACGCTGCCATCCTTGGCGCGCATCCGGAAAGCCATCAGCGCACCGCCATCGTCGAGGTTGATGCCGACCCAGTCCCACCCGCTCGCGCCGGCTGCAAGGTATTCGCTCGACCATTCGTGATCCAGCCACGCGCTGCCCGTCACCGGCTCCGCGCCTTTGCCACGCTCGATCGTGCCGCTCACTTCCAGCGCCGGACGGCTGTAGTAGTAGCTCGCCTGCAGTTCGCCGGGCCCCTTGCGGCTGAGGCCGTTCGCGCCCTGCAGGAGTGGCGGCCGGTTCGTGTCGAACGCGAGATCAAGGGTGAAGTCCCGCGCCGGGATGGACGCGCGGTACTGCCGCCCTTCGAGCGCGAGCCGCCACGCATCGATCCATACGCGCGTCGTCCCCTCCGCGGCGCCGGCCACATCCAGTGCCGTCCGCGCGGCGCGCTGGTCGTGGCGCAACCTGCCCTCCTTCGGGTCGCCCAGCGCCGCGTGCGCGAGCATCACCTGACGCGGGGCGAATACGCTGGGGTTGTCGCTCGCGTAAGGCGTCCGCGTGCGGAAGAACGTGACCTGGAACCCGAGATCCTCGGCGCGCGCCGTCCTGAGCCATCCGGTCACGTACCACCACTCGGTCCGAAAGTCCGGGTGCGCGCCGTGGTCGCGCGGGAAAGCCAGCACGTATCCCGGTTTCACTGCGGGGTACGCCACCCCGGCCGGCCAGGCCGGGCGCGCGGCGATCGCACCGAGTCCGGCAAGGAAAGCGCGCCGCTTCACCAGTCGTCCCTTACGGCGCGGACCGGCCCCATGCCCATGGCCTCACGCCCGGAGAAGAACGCCGTCACCACAGCGAGCGCGACCGTCACCAGCGTAAGCATCGCGAGCAGCCCGTAGGGCGGGTGCAGGTCCATGCCCCAGTTGAAGGACTGCCGGTTCACCACATGGATCAGGATGAACCCGATCACCCAGCCCACGGCGAGGCCTGCCGCCGCACCGAATGCGGCCAGCAATCCCCCCTCGAACGCGAGCATGGCCCCGATCTGCGCTCGGGTCATTCCGATATGGCGCAGCATGCCGAACTCGCGCTTGCGTGCGAGTACGATCGCGCCAAGGCTCGAGGACAGGCCGAACAATCCCACCAGCATCGCCACCGCCTCCAGCGCGTAGGTCACCGCAAAGCTGCGATCGAACACACGCAGCGAAACCTTCCGGATCTCGCCGGGTCCGGCCATGTCGAGGGCCGCTCCACCGGGCAGCGCGCGCAGCGCAGCTTCGACCTGCGCCTCGCCCACGCCCGGCGCAAGCCACAACGACCCGTCGTTGACGCGCCGGTCGCCGGTGAGGCGGACGTAATCAGCGCGATCGATGAGGATGGCCCCGTGCTGGCGCGCGTAGTCGCGCCAGACGCCCGCCACAATGAAGTCGTGGCGCTGCCCGCCCATCGCGAGTTTGATTCGGGTGCCGGGCACGTAACCGTACACGGCTGCCACGGCCTCGCTGACCCACGCCGCCGGCGGGTCACCCGCGCTGCGGGCGTGAACCGGCCCAAGAATCGGCAGCACCTTCTCCGCGCCCTCCGGCAGGTCGCGCGCCACCAACGCCACCGGGGGACGGTCCGGGTCGAGCGTAAGCCGGTCGCTGCGCAGGAACTCGGCACGCGTCACGCCGGACAGTGCGCGCACGCGGGCCTCGAACCCCGGCTCCAGCCACGCGGTGTCGCCTATATGCGAGGTGCGGAAGTAATAGTCCGCCGGCAGCACCGCGTTCAGCCACTGGTCCACCGACTGCCGGAACGAGGCCACCATGATCGCCATGGCGACCATCAGCGAAAAGCTCGCGACGATGGCCGACAGGCTCACCATCGCCTGCCCGGGCGCGCCGCGCAATTGCGCGAGCGCGAGGCCCACCGGGACGGACCGGGGCATGCCGGCCAGGCCGAGCAGCACCGTCGCCGCGCGCGGCATCAGCAGGATGCCGCCGACCAGGATCAACGCGATCGCGCCGTACCCGAACACCGGGATGCCACCGAGCGGTCCGAGCTGGGCGAGCCCTGCACCCGCGGCAATCAGCACCCCGCCAGGCCACACGGAGACAACCTTCTCGAACATCTGCTGCTCGTCCCCGCTCTTCAGCGCCCGCGCCGGCGCAGCGCGCGCGGCGTCGAGCGCAGGCAGCCATCCCGCAACCAGCGCAATCGCCACGCCGGCAGCGAAGAACAGCGCCGTCGCTAGCGGCGGGATGACCACCTCCGGCGTGACGCCGCGAAATACGCCCGCGCCGAGGTCGCCTCCTGCGGCGCGCACCGCGAGGCGCGCCAGTGCGTAGCCCAGCACCAGCCCCGCTGCGCTGCCGACGGCGCCGATGACTGCGGCTTCGGCCAGCACGAGGCGCACCACCCCGCTGCGGGTCAGCCCGAGCACGCGAAGCAGGCCGTGCTCGGCGCGCCTGCGCGCGACCTCCAGCGCCTGCGCGGAAAACACGAGGAATCCTCCAGTGAAGAGCGCCACCAGCGCAAGCACGTTGAGGTTCACGCGGTAGGCGCGCGACAGGTTCGCGCCCTGGTCTTCCATTTGGGACACCTCGGCTACATAAGCACCCGGCGGCAGCAACGCAGCGACGCGTTCGCGCATCCGCGCAGCGTCCGCACCAGGCACCAGCCTCAGGTCGATGCGGTTCAGGTTGCCGAGGCGCTTCAGGCGCCATTGCGCCGTCGCGAGGTCGGTGAGGCCGACGTTGCCGCGCAAGCCCGGCACGATGCCCACCACTTCAAGTTCGACCCGCTCGAGACCTGCGAGGAGCGCGAGGCGATCACCGGCGTTGAGCTTCAGCGCTGCCGCCGCCCCCGGCGAGAGCAGCACCGTGTCGGGCTTGAGGAGCTCGAACATGCGCTGCGGGTCGTCGGCGAACAGGGCGGGCTGGACCTGCGCGGCGCGCAAGGCATCCAGCCCGAGGATCCTGAGCGTCCCGTGGACGGGACCCGCCCCCTCCGCCAGCGCCGCGTCGAGGTCGAGCATCGGGCTCGCCACGGCAACGCCCGGCTCACCGGCGAGCACCGGGTACAGGGCCTCCCCGAACCCCGCCCGACCGCCGCGCACCTCGAAATCGGCCTCGCCGGCCATGGTGCGCACGGCGAGGGAGAACTCGTTCAACGCCGCGCCGTTCACGAGGTGCACGGCAAACCCGAGCGCCACGCCCAGCGCGATGCCGGCCGCCGACAGCAGCGCGCGACCCCGTTGGTGTGCAAGGCGCGCGCGCATGCCATCGAATGCGCTGCCGAGGTCCTCCGAAAATGCACGTAATGGTTTTGTCATGAACGCGCCGATTCTACGCGCCGTAGAATGCCAGCCCATGAAAGGCCGCCTCATCTATGTGATCGGCCCCTCGGGGTCGGGCAAGGACAGCGTGATTGACTACGCGCGTGCACGCCTGCCCGCCGACTCGAATGTGGTCTTTGCGCGGAGGACGATCACTCGACCCGCCGAAGCCGGTGGCGAACGCCACGAAGCCGTCACGCCCGAGGCGTTCGATAAAAGACTGGCCCAGGGCGGTTTCGCGATGCACTGGCACGCGAATGGGCTGTCTTACGGCATAGGACGGGAGATTGGCGACTGGCTCGAGTCAGGTCGAACCGTCGTGGTGAGCGGGTCCCGCGCGCATCTGCCGGATGCGATGGCTGAGTTCCCCGGGCTCGAGGCGGTCCATGTTTCTGCCCCGCTGGAAACGTTGAAGCGCCGGCTGCAAACGCGCGGGAGGGAAGACGCGGCTCAGGTGGCCCGCCGGATTGAGCGTGCCGAAAAACTGCATATCCCGGCAGGCACGCAGGCATTCGAAGTCAGGAACGATGGCGAGTTGTCCAGCGCCGGCGAAAGCCTGCTTGCATTCATCACGTAGCGCCCGCTTGCGCGCCTCAGTCCGCGCGCGCGCCCGAATCCTTCACCACCTTCGTCCAGCGCAAAAGTTCCGTGCGGATGTACTCCGCGTAATGCTCGCTGGTGCCGCCGAGCGGCTCCGCGCCCTGGGCTGCGAGGCGCTGGCGCAGGTCCGGGTTCTGCACCGCCTTGTTGATCTCGGCGTTCAGCTTCGCCACGATGTCCTTCGGGGTTGCGGAGGGCACGACGATCCCCTGCCACGCGCTCATCTCGAATCCCGGCAGGTTCGCCGCCTCCTCGAGCGTAGGCACGTCGGGCAGCGCGGCCGAGCGCCGCTGGATCGCAATCGCCAGGGCCCGCAGGCGGTTGTCCTTCACATAGGGCAGGATCGTGTTGATGGTGTCGATCATCATCTGCGTCTGGCCGCCGGCCACGTCCACCAGCGCCGGCGCGCTGCCCTTGTAGGGGATGTGCTGCATGGTGAGCCCCATCTGCGCCGTGAACAGCGCCCCTGCGAGATGGGTGATCGTGCCGGACCCCGAGGAGCCGTAGTTCATCTTTGCGGGATTGGCCTTCGCGAAGGCCACGAGCTCCTTGACGCTTTTCGCCGGAATCGCGGGATTGATCACCAGCACCAGCGGCACCGTGGCCGTCAATGCGACCGGCGCGAAATCCTTCGCCACGTCGTAGTTGAGCTTCGAATACAGCGACGGCGCGATCGAGATCGCCGAGGTGTTGTAGAAGATCGTGTACCCGTCCGGCGCGCTCTTCGCCGCCTCGGCCGCGGCGATGTTCCCGCCCGCGCCCGGCTTGTTGTCGACCACGACCTGCTGGTTCATCGACTCGCCCAGCTTCTGCGCGAAGATGCGGGCGTTGATGTCGGTCGGCCCGCCCGGCGGGAAAGCGAGCAGCAGCCGGATGGGCTTGGACGGATAGGGTTGTGCAAACGCCGACGCCGCCGCCAGCGCCGCCAGCAGCGCGAATAGTGCTCTCATTGTGGTTTCCTCCTCAGGAATCGAACCGGTCGAGGACCTGCCCCGGACCGTGCTGCAGCTTCACGTAATCCGTGCCGTCGAACACCCGCACGCCGTTGACCCAGACGCCTGCCACGCCCACGGGCCGGCGGATCATGCGCGAACCGCCTCCGGGAAGGTCATGCAGCTTCACCAGTCCGGAAAGCCCTACGCTGGCCGGGTCGAACAACAGCAGGTCCGCCCACGCGCCCGGTGCAATCCGTCCGCGGTCCGGGATGCGATACCGCGCCGCCGGTTCACTGGTCAGC